>Ga0256827_10003335_pt1 | contig 10211 bp, 10 predicted proteins | sample CV84metaG_FD_185977 | JGI IMG/M metagenome (GOLD analysis project Ga0256827, IMG submission 185977) | Hydrothermal vent microbial communities from East Pacific Rise, Pacific Ocean - CV84 | ecosystem: Environmental > Aquatic > Marine > Hydrothermal vents | place: Pacific Ocean: East Pacific Rise...
CGCCTTTGGAGGCATATTCCCACTCTGCTTCGGTGGGTAAGCGGTAGTACTTGTCGCTCTGGCCGTTGAGTTTTTTTATGTAGCCCTGTACATTGTTCCAGCTTACACGTTCCACCGGATGGTTATTCCCTTTAAAGTATGACGGATTATGGCCCATGATGGTACGCCATTGCTTTTGGGTGACTTCATATTTGCCCATGTAAAAACCATCAACGCATACTTTGTGCACTTCTTCATCACCATTATTGCTGCCCATATCAAAGCACCCTTTGGGCACCCACACAAACTCCATCCCGGTTACCGGATCGGTGTAGATTTGCTTTTTCACCTCGCTACCGTTTAGCTCCCACTGTAAATCGCCACCAACTCCACGAGGAAAATCACGCAGAACATCCCAGATAATTTGTTTTCCCTTGCCGGTAGCTACGTGACCGATATCACCACTCAGGTGGAGTTGATCCTGGGTATATTTTTTACCGGTAACCGTCAACTTTAACTGAACCTGATCACTGCTTTCAGTCCCAACCAGGTCGTAACTAAAAACAGCACGGTTCCCATCCTGATGAATCTGTACGTTTGTGACCTCAGCAGCATGGGTTAAAACAGGTGCAAACAGTAACAGACAGAACAAAAGCAGACGGGTAAGTTTAGTGATGATCATTGGTAGTAACCTTTGAGGATAAATCACAATAAATACCGGCAAACTGGGCAAAAATCCTTAAATAAAGTTAATTTAAGATAGCATAAAGGCCATCAAAGTGTAAAACTATAAACTAGCGATATATTCATATGTATTTAATCGAAGGGGGAGCCATTTTTTCAAGACTGTAGGTTGTAGGCACAGTGAAACCTACATTTATAGCTATTTTGGCATCATCCGTTGTAATGCTCGGATATGTTTCCAGAGGAGGGCTTTGGGAATGTCGATCTCCATTGCTCGCATACACTGTTCCAGCCAGTCGCGCTGCTGACATTTTTCTATCGCTCTGGCAAGATCATTAATAATTGCATGCCCATAAGGCTGCTCTGCTTTTTCTACAGCAGCACGAAACATATTCCTTGATGGTTGTATCATTACCAAATCAATCAGATCACGATTAAACACGCTGTCGTCTCCCCACCGATCCGAATTGGCTAACAATTTACGGTGACCATATCGAGTGGTGATAAGGTTGTCACACCGCAAATTGAATTGGCATCGCTGCCATGCTTAGACCAAAGTCTTAATATACTAATTCCTCCGAATATTTATATCTGTGTACAAATTTCATATGTTCACCTACTGAATTGTCGAACACTAAATCAAAATTTAATAGATCGTAAAATGTTTCAAATAACGAGAAGTTGAATGTCGGTACATCATAAATTTCTCCGTTTAATTTGAATAAAAAGTATTTCCTTCGATCACATATCTGAACCTAGAAATTCTTACAGGAGGTATTCAGATGACAAGATATGCAATTCCAACCTTAGCCGGCTTGCTCCTTAGCCTTTTTCTTTTGGCAGGTTGTGCTGCAAATGGAAAAGCAAAACCAATTGTGGCGACAGTCCCCGTCTGCCAGCAGGATTTTAATCGGGTGTTCAAAGATTTCAACCCCGGACAGAGTGCCGAGCTGCTCCGGGCTGCCCAAAACAAAGGGTGTTGGGACTCCGCCGTAGCGGGAGCTCTCGAAGCAAAGATACCTCTTAGTGAAACTGAGTTAGCCAAAGCTCTTAAGTATTTTAATCGTCAGGAGACAATGGAACTGTTTGACCAGACAGCTGAAAATTACTTTACCGCTTTGGCTGAAGGGCGGATTGCCTATGGAGTGGAACAGCAACGCTTTCTTGAAGCGTACAGCCGAAATGCCATTAACAATGCCCGCAGCCAGAACTCGCAGCAACTGCGTCTGGTTCAGCAGGTCAGTTGGCGGCTCGACCGAGTTATGTATGCCCGACTGTTTGAATAACATGTATTTCTACCGATTTCATAATAGCAAAAGAAGGAGTATCGCTATGGCAAAACAACCACTAATGACCACCATGCTGCTACTGATTTTGGTGGCAACTTTTCTGCCAATCACAGGTTACGCCAAAACCACCGGCAGATTTCTGGAAGCCGACCGTGCTGTCGAGATTGCCCGTCAGTCACGCGACCGGGTCGAACATAGCAGTAAAGGGGTGCAAAACGCTTCCCACGATCTGTTTCAGAGCTTTGCTGAGCGAACCGTTGAATTACAAAAACTTCTCGATACCCGACGTGAGCTGGAAGCAGCAGGATTTTTGAATAAAGATGATGTCGATGGACGGGCACGCCGGGCACATATCAATGGTCAGATCTTGCTGGAAGTCGGTAAGCTCAAGCAGCAATGTGATGACAATCTGCCGGGTCTCCTCGATTCCCTCGAAATGTTTGATTCAGCAGTTGCCGCTTCTTTAGTTGACAGCCAGGCAACCCGCAGCATTAACAGCAATTATGAACTGGCCCTTGATCAGTATCTTAAGCAGGAACGTAAGCACTTTCAAAAAGCCAGTAAAGATGCCGAAAAGGCACTTGAAACTTATCAGCAAGAAAAAGATCCCCGTCAGAAAGATCGTTCCCGCAATCGATACCGGATGTCAAAACAGCGTCTACGGCAGATCGAAATGCGTCGCCAACTGTATGAGGCCCGCCTGCTGGCAGCAGAGATGAATCAAAAAGTCAGCGAACAGATTCGTGAGAAGATCCGCCTCGAAGGTAATGCCGTACCGACTCGGTTCCGGCAGGTCATCGCAAGTCTTTATACGACCTTTGCCCGTATTTCTCCTATTGCCGAGGTTGGTGGAACCGGAGCGCCGGAAATCTGGGGTGAACTTGGTTTTGATAACCTCGAAAAAATGAATAGTAGTCTCCTGGTCGTGGATGGAGCAATCGGTAAACTCGATGGGGTTCTCAGTGACATGGTTGGTGACGTGATGAGAGGACTTGGCAATATCAAATCTGTTGATGAAACAGGTCAGGCCGGAGGATCATTCAGTGTCGAAGAAGAGATGGAATACCTGCGGACTCAACGCAAATCCTGGAAATAAAGAGGAGAATTAATTATGCGTCACTTAAAAAAAATAAACCCAACATCAGCGTTGCTCTGTACCCTGCTGTTGCTATGTGTCCTAATCAGTTCCGCAAGTGCCGAATCATTGTTCGAGCAGTATGCAAGTAAAAATGCCACAGAACTCAACGCCGAAACACATGCCATGGGTCACAAGCTGAAAAGCTACTTCAGTGCCGAAAATATTCAGCAGAAACAGCAACAGATCGATTTTTCCGAGTATCACTCCAATTTCAAAAAAGTACTGCTCTACAGCATCAGTCTGTCAACCTACAGTGAATATGAGCGGGATCTGCAATTTGCCCGGGATAAAGAAATATTTAAGGGTCTGCCCATAGGGATAGATGAGACTCAAGGAGACGAAGCCGCCCGGCAGCGGCACGATTTTATGGGTAAAAAGTACCTGCGTATGCAGAAAAATGTTGAAGAAGAAGTTGCAACCTACAGTGATCTGCTGCTGCTTTCACTTGAAACCTGTGAAAATCTGACTCGGCAGGATCTCAGCGGTATTCTCGATAACAACACTTATGTCGATGAAATGCGTGATTTTTTGCATAGCGAAACGGTGCAGCGCTACCAGAAACGCCAACCACAACTGACCAAACGGTGGCCCGAACTGAATCAGCGGATTGCTGACCAGATTGCTCTCTGGCAGCGTCCAGCGGTCAAGGCTAATGCACCAATAATCGATGCTCAGATTGTCGAGGCATTATAATGAAAGGGTTGTTGAGCAAAGCCGATGGCAGTTTGCGGATCGGACTGATCTCGCTGGTGATATTTTGTTTTCTGCTGATTATCCCTGGCATTGTCATACAGTTTGGCAAAAAGGTGGAACCGCTGATGGTTAAGGTGAAGCATACATTTATTGCCAACCCGCAACCGCTGCCGGGAACTTCAACCGTAAAACCGGTCGAGAGAGTGCCGATTGAAAAAGAACAACCCCAGCAGACTGTCAGTACCAACACACCAGCGGTTAAAGAAAATACACCACAACCAAAATCCCTGCAAAAAGTGGAAAATCGACAACAGCGGGTCTCAGTGGAGGGCGTAAAAGGAACTGAGTCGAAACTGAAAAGAGGGGCAGTACAGAAGAATCAACTAGTTCAGGGCAAAGTTCACCCATCCAACCCGGTAGAAAAAATTGTCGAAGTCACCGTGAGCAATCCGCAACCGGTTGCCGCCAAAACAATCCAAGAGGAGCCAGCAGCAAATAAATCCACCGCCCCGGTAAGCCAAAATGAAAAATCTCAATCGGTAACAGTGGATAAAGAATCATACCGTCAACTGTTTCAAGCATGGCGAGCCACCGGTGTACAAAAAATAGTTGGGGAGAAACCCGCTCTTCGTGTTGAAAACCTGCGTCATACCTTCGATAGCTTTAATATGAAGCCGGTCGTATTTAAGGGGAAGCACGCATTTGATTTGCTTGATGGCTCACGTTTACCGGATGGATTTCTGGTGAATTACGCTGCTACCGTCTTTGCGGTTAAAAAACCATGGCACGATTGGGGGGCAGAGCTGCAACGGCTTGGGTTGAATAACGGAAGTTCTGTCGAGGTACGCTACTACATGTATAGCTTTATCCATAATGCCATCTATGCCCGCAGTCAACAAGCGATTGACTGGGCCAAAGGACAGGGGTTGCTTAACGATACGGGACAGCAAAACCTTGAAGTAAGAGGGCGGGCTTTTCAAATTAAGCAACAGGGTGGGGGCCGTTTCGGGGTATTTGTCCCACAACAGATATTGACCGCCAACGGTCGGCAGATTGACATTGCCCCCGTCGCTTTTGCCGGACAACCAGACATCGAACAGCTGCGACAAGCCGGGGTGCTGTGAAATTTATATTGGCGGTAATTCTGCTGAATTAGAGGCGGAAGTAAATCCCAGTAAAAAATCATGAATGGAGATATTAATGATGGAAGCACTCAGTTGGTTATACCAAAATTTTGGCCTCTTTTTTGCCGCTGTTTTTCTACTCTACATCTTTCTGGCAATTCGTAATCTAGTACAGCTTTACGATAATTTACGCCATGTTACGGAAACTGCCCCCAACCATAAGTCGATTACTTTTCTTCAGCCCCTCTTTAACCGCCTGCGTCAGGCACGTTACCACGGTCCGATCAGCCTCGATTCGGTCATCGACGCCATCTGGGCCGATTTTGACAGCCGTATCACCAGTTGCCATACCACCCTCAATGGTTATGTCAGTTCCTTGGTTCTAGTCGGCTTTGCCGGAACCATTGTCGGCTCTATCGGTGCCTTCCGCGAAATGTTTAGAGGTCTTGCATCTGGTAGGGCAGCAACTGAGGCATTTCTAGCCTCGTGGAACAATGGCCTCTCCACTGCCCTCTACACCTCCCTCGGTTCCGCCACCATCGGGGCAATAATTATCACCATCATCTGCTCCCGCTGGATGCAGCAACGGATTAAACGTCTTGAATCGCAGATTGCACTGACCATTGCCGATATTCTGGAGGAGGAAGACCATGAGTCGCAGGCGGCGTAATTCATCTATGAACAGCGGACAAGGGCAAGATCCTGGTAAAGATCTGTTTGCCTACTTGTTTTTGTTGATGATGGTCTTTGTCTTTGTGCTGTTGATGACCCTACATCAGGTTCAGGCCGAAGCAAATATGACCCCAGCACCAACTTCAACAGTACCACAGGGGGGGACGACTCTAAAAAACATCAAGCAAAATCAGGTTGGGATACTGGTTAAACAAGATGGCCAACTGGTGTTATGTTTCGGCAAAGAAACCTATCGGCCACAGCAGGACATTGAGCGTTTGCTCGCCTCTCCGCATCTTATCACTGGTTCAGATAAAAACGGCTCAACCCGTAAAATCCTGTATCTCGATGCAGGACAACCACAGGCAGTTCTACTGGGGGAATATCTGACCTCATTTAAAGCTCTGAGCCGCGCCGGGATCAGTGTTGCCTTTGTCGAAAAGGTAGATTAAATGAAGCCTAAAAAATTAACAGTGCAAAGTTGGTTGCTGGCAGCCATTTTGTTGATTGGTTGGAATCCCGCAGCGATGGCGGCTGATCCCTGGGGGGCACTATGGGATCAGTTCCAAAGCCACAACCCTGCTCCGATCGTTAAGCCGCTGGCCACAAAAGTAAAAATCCCATCGGGACAGAAAATTGATCCGTGGGCAGAGTTACAGGCTATTTTTGTCCCCTTTACCCCGCAAGAAGAAGAGAAGGCTCAAACCAATCCCTTGGTGCGTAAAAAAGTAGCTGCAAAATTAAATCATTCACTCGCCCCCCATAGAAAATTGATTCACGAAGCATCTGCCCTTTTTAACGTCCCTGCTGCCGTTATCGCTGCTGTCATTATGGTCGAATCGGGCGGGAACCCCCATGCCGCAGCCCAAACCAGCAGTGCCAAAGGGCTGATGCAGACCATTGATACCACCTTTGCCGAAGCTCGGCAGGCACTACCGGCACAAGGAATCAACATCGTAAACAACCCCTTTAACCCCCGTGCCTCCATTATGGCCGGCACCTGGTATCTTGACCAGATGTACCGGCAGGTTATCCATGATCGCGGGGAGGTCCTCCAACGTAACAGCATTACCTCATGGCGACTGCCGACCGAATATTACTACGCCGGACCGGGGCACGGCCGCAAGCGTAGTCAGGTGGTAATGATCTACGCTGGTGGTAAACAGATACGGGTCGATAAATCGGGCTATTCCAGTAAAGTATTACGTTGGGCACATATTCTGGGGTAGGTTATCAATATCGTAGATTGGGTTGAATGCATGTCGAGGTCCATTTTGCGTCTGAATGAACTACTGACCAACGTAATAAAAAAACACGTTTCTGGCATCGTCATGCTCAGATAAAACTCAATGACAGACAGCGTAAAATCCTCTACCGTTTTCTCAATGTAGATCCAGACGGATTCGAAGGGGGAATGACAAATCGCAAGTATGCCGGTAACGCTCAAAGAGAATTAGCAGATCTGGTCGAGACAGATGTGCTTTGCATCAATTCTGCCGGCAGAAGAAGTGTTAATTACAGCCTTTGTGGGGAAGATTGATCGGAAGTTTTAAAATATGCTACGAATTTTGTTCTTGCTTTCGATTTTGCTTGCGATCCCATGCTTCGGTTTTGCTGCGTCATTCACTGGCAAAGTAGTTAAAGTCTCCGATGGTGATACGATCCAAGTTCTTAAGGATGGGAAAGCAGTCAAAATCCGGTTGGCAGAAATTGACTGCCCGGAGATAGGTCACGGGAGAAAGAGGCCTGGTCAGCCTTATGGTAAAGCAGCCAAACAGTTTGCCCTCAACTTGGTGAGCAGCAAGACAGTCCGCATTGATGTTATCACAAAAGATCGCTACGGTAGACTCGTCGGCAAGGTTGTCCTTGCCAATGGTTCGATTTTGAATAAACTTTTGGTCGAAGTTGGTCTGGCTTGGGTGTATCGCCGATACGCCAAAGATCCGGTTCTTTTTGATCTGGAAGTAAAAGCTAAAACTGCCGAGCGAGGCCTCTGGTCTGATCCGAACCCTGTCCCACCTTGGAAATGGCGTCACGGTGCTGGTTGGGGGGAAAAGGCCTCATCATCCAAAACAAACCCAATTTCAGCAGCTAATGGTCGATGTGGACAAAAATGGCACTGTAAAGAGATGGTGAGCTGTGAGGAAGCAATTTTCTTTTTGACACAGTGCGGGGTGTCCAGCCTGGACAGGGACAAAGATGGAGTCCCGTGTGAATCACTTTGTTGGTAAACGGTCAAGTACTACTGTCAGCTCGGTCTGAATGACGGTCATTTGACGATTCGGACAGTCATGGATATACTGTCTAAGAAGGGCAATGGCGAATGAGAACGACCGACATAACTAGAAGGGAGGGGGATCATGTCGATCCTGAACTTTTTGAAGAAAATAAAGTTGCCAAGTTTTAGCTTTGAAGACGAATTCATCGTAGATCCGGTGGATCAGATTAGCCCAGAAGACGAGTTTCGGAACCAGATTGCAGTGGCCATTTATAGGGAAAAGAGGATTCGGGAGAAACTTAACAGTGGTCTTGACGACAAGGGATTTTCTCCTTCTCCTTTACGATGGGGCGATGGTGATCTTGTGGATATTGATGCCAGTATTGTGGCCATGGATTATTACTACTTTGACGACGAATAATCTCTCTATAATTAGACCTTTTCCCCATAGCTCCCGATATCCTTTCCGGGGCATTTAATCCACCTACTTCCCTCCCAACTTTTTCAGCATTTCTTCCAGTCTGGCTGCAGATTCTTCTGGAATGTGAAAGTCAGTCGGTTGCGCCGGTCTTCCGTCGATAGCCGAACGTCCTTTTTTTTCCTGCATGGAATCAGGCGGTTGTAGGCCAGTTCCTCTGCTCGGATTCATCCCTGGAAGATTCCTAGCATCCGGCTCTTCCGGTTGTGGAACAAAAGGACTCGCAACATCACGTCCTGCCTGTTTAAATGCGTTGCTTCCGAAATCAAAAGCTCCGTTGTCCTCGTAAATTTGGTTGACCACTCCGCGTCTGGTCTGCTGGCGATTGATCCCTCCGTCAATATCCGGCCCCTTAAGATTCCCTGGCCTGGGATCCTCAAACGAATTGTCAGTAACCGCTCCTCTTACCCGATCTGAGACACCTTCTCCCGCCGCCCTATGAGCCTCGACTCCTGCACCGCCCTTGTTTCTGTATCCAGCAATATCCCTCTTCACATAGTTGCCGGTTTTGGATGTATCAAGATAGTCATCATAGCGCCTGATGGACCAGGCCCTCATGTCGTTTTTAAGGGCTTCTTGATCGGCTCCGCTGCCAGTCCGCTGCTGGCTCATATCATTGAGTACACCCTTTCTCATATTATTTGTGACCTCACCGGGTGCAACATCAAACTTCCCCGCCGCTCGGTCATCAACATAGGCGGCCATAAGGTCCATATTCTGGGATGCTGAGGTGCTATCCTGAATCGAGGCACGCCGCAGATAAGAAAATCCTTCAGAAGCGTTATTCTGCGCAGTTGAGGAGGCTGCGTATTTCAGCCCCTCATCAGTTTTCATCGTCTGGGTGATTGCCTCTTCCCGAATCTGCCCCATCTCCTGGGTCAGTGATTTTATTTCACTTTCGCTGACGCTGAATTGTGCTTTTTTGCCGTCTGTCCCGGTCAGTACATATTCCCCTGAGGCTCTTGTCCCTATATTCACGGTGCCTAGCGAGAGGGCAGCAAGCAATCCTCCGCCATCAAGGCCAATAGAGGCTCCTGCCTTCAACAGTGACTTTTTGGATTCATCTTTTATCTGACTGAATGCCGACCCATCTTCCACTTTGTGCTGCGAAGAGTCGGATACCCGCTCCGTCAAGCCTTCCTTGAACCCAAGAGCTTCACTGCTGCTTATGGAATCCGAATCGACTTCTTGCATCATCTCGTTCCAGTTCTCACCGGTCGAGAGAGTATGAGCACCCTCCTCGATGCCGGTTTCTCGATGGTCTCGTGCAAAAGAACTCGTCAGACCGGTCGCCTGGATCTGTACTGTAGACTGTTCATCACCTCCGGATGTCTCAGTGATTGTCCCAGCTGCTCCAATAAAAGTATTGGTGCTACCAACCTCCTCAGCACCGTCAACCTTCTCACTGGTTTTCTGAGTCCAGCCGTCAGCTTGTGTTGCCTGGGATGCACTTTGCCCAGTCCCAGCCGTACTACCAACACTGTAGTTTGACACCACCCCTTCGTTATTCGCCATCTGCCCTGTCCGCATGGATCTGTTGAGCAGTTCACCGCCCGCCGCACCATAAGCACTTCCACCAGAGAGATTCCCAATTGCCTGCTGGTGGGCAGTCTTGAGTTCGTGTGCGGATGCAGCCTCAACTTGACCTATTTTCTGGACCATTGATCCATGTGTCATCCCTGTATATCCCCACTGAGGAGCATTGGCTATTGTCTGCGTCGGCATAGCAGTACTGTTTGCCTGAAGTGCCGCAGCACGACCCGAGGGATCTTCCGTAAGCCTTGCTGCCTGCAAACCTGCACCCTGAACCTGTCCGGTCAAATTCCCCGCCATTGATGCCAGAGCATGACCACCAAACTTAACCAGAACGCTGGTCAAAACCGTTGCCAGCATCAGACCGGACATGCGGATCATCCCGAACATCCCCAAGACTTTC
>Ga0256827_10003336_pt1 | contig 10209 bp, 7 predicted proteins | sample CV84metaG_FD_185977 | JGI IMG/M metagenome (GOLD analysis project Ga0256827, IMG submission 185977) | Hydrothermal vent microbial communities from East Pacific Rise, Pacific Ocean - CV84 | ecosystem: Environmental > Aquatic > Marine > Hydrothermal vents | place: Pacific Ocean: East Pacific Rise...
ACTCTATTCTATTGGGTGCTTTGGTATCAGCACTCTTTGCCAATGATGGAGCTGCGTTGATTTTGACCCCTATTCTATTGGCAAAGATGCGTATCTTAAAGCTTAATGCCAAAACTATATTAGCATTTCTCTTAGCAGGTGGATTTATTAGTGATTCAGCTTCACTTCCTTTTGTATTCTCAAACCTTACTAATATTGTAACAGCCAACTATTTCAGTATTGGGTTTAGTGAATATCTTACCAATATGCTCTTACCTTTTGTCGTTTCAGTAGCTATTACTATTGTTGTTCTTCTTTTAGTACTTAAAAACGATATTCCAAAAACTGTAGATATTGATCTGCTTAAACCTGCCGATTCTGTTCTTAAAAACAAAACTCTATTCTACTTCTCATGGCTCTTTTTAGGACTACTTTTAGTAGGATATTTCATTGGAGACAGATATGGTATTCCTATTTCGGTATTTGCACTAGGTGGAGCTCTTATATTCTTGGCTATCTCAACCCTATTCAAAACCGTAGAACCTATTAAGATTATCAAAAATGCACCGTGGCAAGTTGTTTGGTTCTCTTTGGGGCTTTATATTGTGGTTTATGGGCTAAAAAATGCAGGATTAACCGACCATCTATCTACCGTTTTAATGGCACTTAATGAACAGAGTAAAACTGTAGCAGTGGTTGGAACAGGGTTTATTTCGGCAATTTTATCTGCCTTTATGAACAATATGCCTACTATTATGGTTATGGATATAGCCCTAAAAGATATTGGAAATGATGCGATGATATATGCCAATATTATCGGTTGTAACCTTGGTCCCAAAATGACACCATTTGGTTCACTAGCAACACTGCTTTGGTTACATACACTCAATCAGAAAGGTGTTAAAATTGGATTTTGGCAATACTCTAAGTTTGGGTTGATTGTTACACCACCTGTGCTTTTGGTAGTATTACTAACTTTAGTCTAGAAGAGAAGGAGTGACAACATTGAATGGTTGCCACTCTTTTTAAAATTATTTTAGACGGTAACGAACACCCGTAAAGAACTTAGTATCCCAATCAGGGGTCTCCACACTATTTCCATTGGTTCCATCTGTTTTACTCAACGAGAAAGTTGTATCAAAAGTCAATCTATTTGCTAAATAGTATCTGAAACCTGTCGAAAATCCATGACTTACAACAGTATCTCCTTGATTATACTTATCAATACCTAGAATCCATGAGTTCTCCCAATCAATTCTATCTGCTACCTCATAGGTGTATGTTGCTAAGTTTCTAAATTGAAAATCAATAGCCTCATCATCATCTAGAATTTTTGACACACTTGCTGTCTCTCTAAATTGTGAGCGATAACCTACAGGTAATCCATAATCAAATTCTGCATCCGCTGTAGTTGAACCGCTTTTTCCGTCATAATTAGAGAGAACTTGTCCTAAACCTGCTCTAACTTTCCAACCATGAAATCGCCCAGAGATTTTCTCTAAGTCAATAATCTCATTAATTCTTACAATACCAAATGTACCTACAGAGTCACTATCAATAGCACCTGAACTTTTTAAGGCTTTCTCCATATCAGAATACCAATATTTTTTATAATCATTCAGACCATATTTACTTTTATATTCATCCTCTAAATCAATTACTTTTGCTAAAGCTATCATTCCTTCATCTGAAACAGATTTTTTAATAATCTTATAACTGGTCAAGTCTTCAATAATCCGAATAGCTACAGCCAATGGTGTGGCATCGTACATACGACCATACCCTGCCCCAGCTCCAACCTTAGAGTAAAGGTCATCGGCATCATCTGCAGTTAACTGTTTTCGGTAACCCACATCTCCTGCACCATAAAGAAAAAAGGTATCATCGTTTTGTAGATACTTATCAAAGCGTCCACTTAAAAATGTATCATAGCTATCTTCTGAGTCATCTCCATCATTAGCTCCTTTAGTAAAATCACTATTCGCAACAGCCTGTAACTCCCAAGAGTATGGTGCTGTAGTATGAATAGTTTTAAAACTCGCATCAGCATGTGCGTTGTAACTGGTTTGGTCTTGGTTTCCACCTTCAACAGTTAATGCTCCATTGATATATGCCTCTTCATATGTTCCTTCTATAACTTTATAATCTGTCATTTCTATCGCTGATAAACTACTTGTAACTAATAAACTTGCTAATATAAGTGATATTTTTATTTTTGTCATTTAAACTCCTTGATTTTCTTAAATTATACACTAATACTATTGAATATTTTTTGATATTTGTCAACTATAACAATAGATTTAAATAAAATTTCTATATGATTCCTAAAAAATAAAAAAGGCTTATACATGATAATAAAAATTATTATTTTACTATTTACTATAAATATTATTTTTGCAAAAGATACAATTCAGATTCATGGATGTTATGGGAATCAACAATATATTATTGTAGAAGGAAGAGTACTCGATACACGAGATTTTAAAAAAAGTTCAGAAAAAGATGGAGAGTTTACAAATCTAAAAGAGAACCTTGGACATCTATTTAATAATGAGAAAGAGAACCAGAAACTAAATATTCATATTGGTGTCAACCTCTACCCTATCAAGAGTGATGATGAGGGCTATTTCCATTTTGAAGCAACCACTGCTCCTCATGACTACTTTAGCTCCCAACAGAGTATTAAAATTTCATTAAGCGATAGTAATCTCTCTACCTCATGTACTCCCACTATTATTCATAAATCTCAAACAATTGGAATCATATCTGATTTTGATGATACGGTTATTGTTTCAGATGTACCTAATAAATGGAACCTTATCAATAATATTTTCCTAAAAAACTACAAACAGCGTACCCTAATCGATGAAATGCCTCAACGATTTAAAAAGGTATTAAACAAAAAAAGTAATGCAATGTTTTTTATAACGGGTTCCCCAAAACAGCTTCAAAATAATATTCAAAGCTTTTTAGACTATCATCATTTTCCCAAACGAACAGTAATTACAAAAAAAATTCATGGGAATAATAGTGACCCTCTTTTTGATCAGATTGCCTATAAATATGCCAAGATTAAAAAGCTTATTTGGCTCTATCCCAATATAAAATGGACACTTTTTGGAGATAGTGGAGAGAAGGATAGAGAGGTTTATAGTAAAATAAAAAAAGCTTATCCCTCAAAAATAAAAGCTATCTATATTAGAAATGTTAAGAGTGGAAAAATAGAGAGTTTATGAGAACGCACCTATAATAGGTAGCGTTCTAAAAGAAGTATATTTTTTTACTCATTTTCCAAATTTAAGATAAATAAATCTGTTGAAACTTTTTTCATTAGCTCAACAATTAATGATGGCGATAAAAATAGTTCTGTATCTTGATGATAAAGTAGTGTTAAATCAAAATTATGATTTGAGATATACTCTATCAAACTCTTATCGAGTGAACTATAATCATCATCAATAAATACCCCCTCTATATTAAACTCTTTTTTATACGCTTCAAAACTCTTTTGTTGATCCGCTTTAACTGTTTGATTGAGTTCAAGAAGATTGGGAGTAGTAATAGGAGCGAGGTTAAAATAGTCTACTTGAATGGTCATCATATCTAACAAATAACGATAATCATGTAAAATAGTAATAGGCTTGGTAGCAAAAATCTCTTTGGCAACCAAAAGTACCTTTCGGCTTTTCTCTTTTAAATCAAGAGGTACTATAATATTATTATACTCCTCTAGTGCATCATCTTTGATAATTAAAAAAGAGTAAGGTACTCTTTGAATAAGTGATTCACTAAGCTTTGGCTCATAAGGAGTGATAAAAAGAATTTGTTTCTCCTTCTTTGCATGCTGAATAACTCGATCGACAGTATCATCAATATAGACTAAAATAGCATGGTTAAATACTTCGTCAAAAGCCTTAATCGATTCTTCTATTTTAGCTTGTATTTTCTCTTTATCTATTTGATTTTTAGCCATTCTATCTTTGGATAAAAAATAGTCTGGAATTTCAAACAGAGCGACTTCATGAACATAAAGAATTTCTAATATTGTCTGATGTTGTGAGCTAAATTTTATCGCTTTTTTTAATAAATTATCAATTTTATCTAAATTATTGAGTAGTAATACGGTGCGTTTAAAATACGGTTTCATATTTGTTTCCTTTTTTAAATAGAATATCACAATTATACACTTTTTTAATATTAATTATTACTTTATTTAAATTTCTAGTTTATATTATAAAAATATCTATAAACATTCCATTAATTAAGTTAATATTAAATATAATATTTAATAACAAAAACTAATTATATGGAGTTGTCATGAAAAAATCATACCTTCTGATAATACTCTTATCTCTTGTATTAAATGCCCAAGGCAATCAATCCGAGTTAAATAAGATTATTAATAACATGTTTCAAGAAGCATCACAAAAAAGAGATATCATAGCAATGTCAGCACACAACAAAATGCTCTCTCAAAAGATATCCAAAGATGTTGTCATGATTGTAAATGGAATAGATGTAGAAGATTATCGTTATGACCTCATACGCTCTACCCAAATCTTTAACGATTTCTTGCTAGCTATGTATAAAGGAGATAAGCAACATTCTATTCTAAAAACAACCGATTCTGATATTTTACAAGAGCTAAATGAGATAAAAGAGGAGTGGAAAATCTTTTGTAAACATGTCTTAAAATTTTACAAAAAAGAGGATGCTGTAGCAATGGAGTCCTATAAATACATTATTGAAAATAATGAAAAACTTTTAAGACTATCACATAAACTAACCCAAACTCTAAAAAGTAAAAATCATCTTAACACTAATACAAATAAAGTTAGAGAGCATACATTAAAAATTGCAGATAGACAAAAAATGTTAACCCAAAAAATGTTCAAGGAGAAATTTCTTATCTATATTGGAGAAGATGTAGAGAGAAATTCTATTCGACTTAGAGGAAGCCTAATTCTCTTTAAAAATGGGCTAAAAGGCTTAATTTATGGCGATGAGAAGCGTGGATTAACAGCCGTCACAAATCCAAAAATTAAACAAAAGCTAGAGAGAATGTGGAGATTATATAAAAAAGTAAAACAGTTTTATATAAAAAGTAGTGTCAGTAAAAAAGAGATGAAGCAACTTGCAATTATAGAAAAACAGCTACTCAAATACTCTACAGAGATTGTATCTATGATAGAGAATACATTAGAATACTAAAAGGATAAGAGATGTACAAAATAAAACTATTCATTATAACTACGATACTAGCAACAAATCTTTATGCTACAGAAATTGACACAACAACAGGCTTGATTATAGACAAAGGATTAAGTGATGTCAAAGAGAACTGCACCATCTGCCATACAGGAAGATTTATTGTTGTTAATGGAGGCGATAGAAAATTTTGGAAAGAGAAGATTAATGCTATGCAGAATGGTTTTGGTCTATGGGAACTAAGAGAGGGGCAAATAAAACGAATTTTAGACTACTTAAGTAAAAACTACTCTAAACGTATAAATGTTTCCATCAATAAGTAGAATTTTAAAGGCAACCTTTTTTTAAGTTGCCTTTAGATAATAACTATTTAAGAGTACCTTTTGCTATATCATTTTTTAAAGATTTATTCAACCAATAAGCTACATTCGAAAAAGTTACATTTTTGTTACCATCTTCATTAACTAAGTTGTTGTCATATTCTGTTTTAAACCCTAAGTGGTAAATACCATCAGCAAGATTATTAATCGTATTTTGATTCTCCATAACCCCTACAGCACCATCATTTTGAATTCTATGGTAACCTGTCTCTTCGCCATCTTCATCATCTCCATGTAGCTCTGCCCATGTAGAAGCATAATTAGTAACCAAATAGGTATTTAACGCTTTAACATCATCAATAGATATATAATCATCCTCTGCTACACCTGTTGTTTTAATTGCCTCAACAATCAGTTTATTCATCTCATTTGCTGTTCTTGCACCTTCTCGAATATCCTCCATTGAAACATTATAAATCAGACCCTCATCACTATAGATATATGGAATCATCTGGTCAAATGATGTACCTGTTGTTCCCTCGACCTCTTTGTAGTCAGGATTTACAAATTTATCAGCTTCTAAATCTTTCTTCAAAGAGCTATCTAACCACCATGCAACCTTTTCAAAACGTTGATTGGCATTGCCATCTTCATTGAGTAATCTATCGCTTCTATTGGTTGCAAAGCCTAAATGGTAAATTCCATCGGCAATAGTATTCATAACATTATCAGCATAGAGTCGTGTTGTTGCACCATCATTTTGAATTCTGTGATAACCTGTCTCTTCGCCATCTTCATCATCGCCGTGTAGCTCTGCCCACTTTTCCGCATAGTTTGTAACCAAGTAGTTATTAACCGTTCTAATATCTGCTGTAGTTAACTTCTTATCATTTCCTAGACCTTCTGCTTTAATAGCTTCAACAATTAAGTGATTCATTGCATCAGCTGTTGTTGCCCCTGCTCTAAGGTCACTGGTTGGAACTTTTTTAAGTAATCCTCTATCATTAAGAATAACATTTACAATCATATCTAGATTCGTTCCTGTTGTTCCTGCTACTTCTGTAAAGTCAGTATTATTTAAACTACCATTTTGAGCATCATTTTTCATAACAGCACCAAGCAGATACCCAACCGTTCTAAAACTGCTTACTCTTTTACCATCAAGATTGGTGGTGTTTCTACCCTTATTTGTACTCTCGAAACCAAGATTATATATTTTGCCCCAAACATTTCTTACCGCATTAGTATTGAGTGCAGTAATACGTCCTCTCTTCTCTATTGCTTGATAATCGGCTCTTAGAGTTGCCCACTCATCAGAATATTTCTCAACCAAATAGAGATTTATTTCCATAGTATCAGCAATCGAAAGAACACCATCATTTGCCAATCCATTAACTTTTACAGCCTCAAAAATAAGCTCATTCATACGCGATGAAGCCTCTTTTGCTTTTGTAATATCTTCGGCAGAGATTTTTGCATTAAGATAGGTGTCATTACTAATGACATCAATAATTTGTGCTAAGCCTGTTGGCTCAACAATCTCAACCAATGCTCTATCTTGAGCTTTCAATTGTTCCAAAGATAAATCACTCTGTACTGATACATTATCAATCACAGCACCTCGTCCATCATCTTGCCCTGAAAGTTCTCGAATTCCTATAGTTTGAGCCGAGCCATTTCCTGTAAACTCAACTCCATACTTTTTCCAATACTTAGAAGGAGTAACGGTTGATATAACTTGACCATCAACTAAAAGCTCAAAATCAGAGGTTCCTCCTTTTCGGGCATAAGCATCTAAACTTAATGTATACTTTTCGCCATTAACTGTTGTAACCGTCTGTTCCAAACCATTAATGCTCTTTTTCCCCACATCTAACTCTGCTTTATACGTTCCCTTTGTAGCTACTCTACCAATTTTATGATTCCACACTTCGCCACTACCACTCCAGTTATCAAAATGAACCAACTTCCATTTTCCTCTATCTTTATCAATAGAAAAGTTCTCAAAACTACCATTTTGAACCAGCTCTCCACCTGCCATTAGTGGTGTTGAACCTACACTAAACAGGATACCTGCTAACATCAAACTCTTCAATTTTAGATTTTGTCTCATTTAAATTCCTTTAGTATTTCTTTAATATTTATTATAATATAAAAAGATTATACTTTCGTGCCATTTGTGACTTTTTAGTCTATTTTTCGATTTTCTTTTAACCAAAAAATATTTTTTAATGTTAGATAATTATTCCTATTATTTAATATTTAAAAAAGTTTTTTCGCTATAATTCCCCTATGAAAAATAGCAATATAAATACCCCCTATTGGCTCTTAGAAGAGGAGCTATTAGAAAATAATCTTAAAATTCTTGCCTATATCAAGAAGCAGACAAATATTAAAATTCTTTTGGCACTCAAAGGTTACGCTTTATGGCAGAGCTTTCCTTTGGTGGCTCAATATCTTGATGGCTGTTGTGCTTCGGGGCTTCATGAAGCGAAGCTTTCTGATGAGAAATTTGGTAAAGAGTTACATACCTATAGCCCTGCTTTTAAAGAGGTGGATATAGAAGAGATTGCCTCTATCTCTAACCATTTGGTTTTTAACTCTCCTGCTCAACTTGAACGCTTTGGAGCATTAGCCAAAAGCCATAACTCTAAGCTTTCATTGGGATTACGTGTCAACCCTGAGTATTCAGAGGCACCTGTGGAACTCTATAACCCTTGTGGTCTATACTCTCGGTTAGGAACGACACGTAAAAATTTGGAAAGATTACTTAACAGTGAAATTATAAAAGAGATTGACGGCTTTCATTTTCATGCACTCTGTGAACAAGATGCTAATGCCTTGGAAAATGTGTTAAAAGTGTTTGAAGATAAGTTTAAAGCCTTTTTACCCCAACTCAAATGGGTCAATTTTGGAGGAGGACACCATATTACTCGTAAGGGGTATAATATTGAGAAACTTATCTCTCTTATTCAAAATTTTCAAAAAAGATACCCACATCTACAGATTTATCTTGAACCAGGAGAAGCTGTGGGATGGGAGACAGGAACACTGGTAACTTCTGTCCTTGATATTGTTCATAATGGCATCAATATAGCCATACTTGATAGCTCTGCTGAGGCACAGATGCCCGATACTATTATTATGCCCTACCGTGCCGAGGTTCGCAATGCCAGTGAGGCAGGAAAAAAAGCATACACCTATAGATTAGCAGGAAACAGCTGTTTAGCAGGAGACATTATGGGCGACTACTCATTTGATAAGCCCCTAAAAATTGGGGATAATATTATTTTTGAAGACCAAATGCACTACACCATGGTTAAAGCGACTACCTTTAATGGGATTCCCCTTCCCTCTATAGCCATTAAACGACTTGATGGCTCTATTGAAGTGGTTAAATCATTTAAATATGAGGATTTCAGAGATAGATTATCTTAAATAGAATTTTTTCGAAATTATTTTATCCTACACTTAGAGTATAGATTATGATATTTAACTCAATAAAAAAGGATAAAATATGCATACAAAAGTACACAGAAAAATGACCAGAGAGATGGTAAAACTACTACCATCAGATATAAAAGATTTTTTTTACGCCAAAATAAATGGTCATAAAGTTATAGAAATTATTATGGCAGGCTCCTATATTGAAGACTCTACAGCAGGTCCATTGGCAGATGTAGGCGAGTGTGTTGTTCCTTGGCTCGAACATTTTTGGCAACAAAATCTAAAACAAGAGGGATTAAACTATCCCAAAGTGAATGCCGTTAACACAGTGGGGTGTCTTAACTTATTGGACAATCGAGCAGCCTATCTTCGAGCCACAGACTATTGGGAACAGTATGTAGTAAGCACAAAAGAGTGGAGCAAAAAAAATGCAATAGAAAAAGAAGAGGCTCTTTTGGCTCTTGGTCGGATGATTCACTTACTTCAAGATATGGGTACCCCTGCACACACCAACAATGATATGCATGTAACCATTCCTTCATCTAAATATTTCCCTGATTGGTGGGATGATGATGACTTTGAAGATTATGTGGGAAGTCAATGTTCAAATGAGATTCCTCATAAATATAGAATCTCCAGCGATTTACACTATTTTGACCCAACAGGCTTATCAATACATGCTCTTTTTTACAGAATGGCTCGGGAGACTATTAAGTATGATAGTGATGATGTAGATGGTAAAGGGTCGGGTCTTCCCTATCGTTGCCCTTACTGGACAATAGAAGAAGATGAAGATGGAAATAACTTCTTTAGAGATGGATTTGGGGATTTAACAGATTGGGCATGTGATGCCATTGCAAAAAATTTAATGCCTCTGAACTACGCTTACTCTGCTACACTCTTATTAAAGTTTCTGATTGACCTAAAAATCTATACTCTACCAACCATATATAGTGATGCAGAGCCTATTAAATTAAAGATTGCACTTACCTCTGTAAGAATCAAAAGAGACCAAGATAATGCTATAACATTAAAAGTGGTCAACGGTTCAGAAGATATTCATATTAATGCGAGCAACTTAAGTAAACTAGAGAGTATTCAAAACTACCATCACTCGTTAAAAGAGAGAATCATTACAACAAATGAAGGGCTAAAAGTCTATATTGAAGCACATAATAGTGATACCATTAAAGATCTGGTTGCACGAGCAGAGTTTGAGGTAGAGTATAATCAGATAAAAGGACATATCAATAAA
>Ga0256827_10003337_pt1 | contig 10208 bp, 7 predicted proteins | sample CV84metaG_FD_185977 | JGI IMG/M metagenome (GOLD analysis project Ga0256827, IMG submission 185977) | Hydrothermal vent microbial communities from East Pacific Rise, Pacific Ocean - CV84 | ecosystem: Environmental > Aquatic > Marine > Hydrothermal vents | place: Pacific Ocean: East Pacific Rise...
AGTTTAGAGACAAGTGAAATTTCATCTAGTTTCTCTTTGGCATAAGAGAGCCAATTTTTAATATTTACATCGAGTTTCTCTTCATACTCAAGGGTGAATGGAGTGTGTAATAGAGAACAAGATGAGGAGATGATAATTCTCTCTTTTGGAATGCGAAGAGCAATTTTTTCTAAAAGAGTAAGAGTTGTTTCAAAGTTGTTTTTCCAGATGTTTCTACCATCTATAACACCTGCTACAAGTGTTTTGTCACTCTTAGCAAGTAGCTCTAAAACTTCAAAGTTTTTAGCTCCATAAAGAAAATCAAGTCCAATCGCTTTAATAGGAGTATGCACTAAAACCTTGAGTGCTTCTGAGGCATGTTCAAAGTAAGTAGAGACAATTATCTCAATATTTGGTGCCACGTTAGAGAGTCTGTCGTAGCTAGGTTTAATTAAAGAGAGGAGTTTTGTATCTATATCTTTTACAAATATTGGCTCATCAATTTGTAGAGTAATATGAGTATCGAGTTTTGAGAGTTTTGCTAAAAGCTCTTCATAAATCGTAATAATTTTATTACTTAACTCATAAGTGTCTCCACCATCACTGCGTTTACTTAGACCCAAATAGGTAAGTGGACCAATGAGGTTTATTTTTGGAGTTATACCATGCTCTTTAGCCTCTTTGTACTCCTCTATAATTTTGTCTGCATTGAGTTTATAGTTGTCTTCTACAGAGAGTTCAGGAACGATGTAGTGGTAGTTTGTGTTAAACCACTTTGTCATCTCCATTGCTGTTGCATTAGCATTCCCTCTTGCCATAGCGAAGTAGAGCTCTTCATCTTTAAGTTCTTGAAATCTTGGAGGAATTGCTCCAAGCATAATGGAAGTGTCAAGCATATTGTCGTAGAGTGAGAAGTCATTGATGCTTATGTAGTCTATACCTGCATCTTTTTGGTAGTTCCAGTGTCTTTTTTTAAGCTCACTCGCTACATTTTGAACACTCTCAAATGAGCTCTCTTTGGCCCAAAACTTCTCAAGAGCAAATTTAAGCTCACGTTTTTCGCCTATTCTTGGAAATCCAATTAGGTAATTTTTTTGCATAGGTGTATCCTTTAGTATTTTAAATATTTTGTTTTTTAGTTGTGATTAATTATTTAAATAAAAAGAGGAGGGTGTACACCAGTTCTGCGAAATGCGAAACAGACAGTGTAAAAAGGGCAACGTGGTATAAAATGGTTTACGAGTAGAGTAAGCTGGGTTTTAAGTCTGTAAAAACTATTGCACAGGCATGGCTTAGCATTAAGCTTGCATGGTGAGTTAATAGTTTTTTCAGAGTTTAGTTTCATAGTTTTAAATTACTCTTCTTCTGCTTTTTCTTCATTAGCAATAGGTTTCATTGCAGGGAAAAGAAGTACATCACGAATAGAGTGCTCATTAGTTAAAAGCATAACAAGTCTGTCTATACCGATACCTTGACCAGCAGTTGGAGCCATTCCATAGCTTAGAGCATCGATGAAGTCTTCATCCATCTCATGTGCTTCATCGTCTCCTGCATTTTTAGCATCAACTTGACCTTTAAAACGCTCATACTGATCAACTGGGTCATTAAGCTCAGAGAAGGCATTGGCAATCTCACGACCTGCAATGAAAAGCTCAAAACGTTCTGTAATAGCAGGATTCTCATCACTTCTACGTGCAAGTGGAGAGATTTCAACTGGATACTCTGTAATAAAAGTAGGGTCAATTAGTTTCTCTTCAACAAACTCGTCAAAAAGTTCACCTTGAAGTTGTCCCAAATTCATACCAGGTTTGACTGTGATATTTTTAGATTTTAAGTAAGCAATAATAGACTCTTTGTCGTTACAAGACTCAGCAGGAACACCACCAACAGTTGTGAGTGACTCTATAAGAGGAATCTCTTGAAAATTGCCAAAGTTAACTTCCATATCTGCATAAGGTAGAATTGTTGGAAGGTTAAGATGCTCAAAAAGGTACTGGAAATACTCTTTTGTAATTTCAATTAGGTCTTTATATGTTTTATAAGCCCAGTAGAATTCAATAGAAGTAAACTCAGGATTGTGAGTCGCATCCATTCCCTCATTTCTAAAGTTACGGTTGATTTCAAATACTGCCTCAAAACCACCAACAATCAAACGTTTAAGGTAAAGCTCTGGTGCAATTCTTAAAAATCTATCAATGCCTAGTGCATTATGGTGAGTTGTAAATGGTTTTGCATTTGCACCACCAGCAATAGGGTGCATCATAGGTGTTTCAACTTCTAAGAAACCTTTGTCTTCAAAGAATCTTCTTGTAAGTGAAATAACCTTTGAACGTGTCTGAAAAGTTTTACGTACTTCAGCATTCATAATAAGGTCAAGATAGCGCTTACGGTAACGAATTTCTTTGTCTGTTACACCATGAAACTTTTCAGGAAGTGGGCTAATCGCTTTTGTTAAGAGTTTAAACTCTGAACAGTGAAGTGATAACTCACCTTTACCTGTTACAAAAGGAAAACCTGCAACTTCTACAATATCTCCAACTTCAACAAGCTTTTTAAAGACAGTGTTATAAAAACCCTCGGGAAGGTTGTCTCGTGTTACATAAATCTGTAAAACACCACTCTCATCTTCGATTTGAATAAAACTAGCCTTACCCATAATACGAAAGAGCTTAATACGACCACTTACTATGTAGTGACGATTTTCATCACGTTTGTTCTCTTTTTCAGCAATATCTGAATTTACATTTATATATTTTTCAACGGTTGTGTTTCTTTGAGAATCATTAGAGTAAGGGTTAATCCCCTCTGCTTTTAGTAATTCTGCTTTTTCCATTCTCTGTTGAACGAATTTATTTTCAAAAGCCAATATTTATCCTTATTATCTAGTTTATTTGTTTGTTTTGACAGCTTTTACAAATACCATATATTTGCATAGAGTGATCACTCATTTTAAAGCCTAGTTCATCTGTAATAGCATGTTGACGAAGTTCGATTTTTTCATCTACAAACTCTGTAATTGTGCCACACTCTGTACAGATAAGATGATCATGATGCTCTTTAGCCCCTAGTTCATACTTTTTGCCTTGTGCACCAAAAGAGAGAGAGGTAACCATATGAGACTCTTCTAAAAGAGCAAGTGTTCTGTAAACTGTTGCAATCCCAGTCTTTAAATCTGAGTGTTTTTCTTGGATAAGATGATGGAGTGCTTCAGGAGTTAAATGTTCATCTGAACTATAGAGTGTCTCCAAAATAACTTCACGTTGGATAGTAAACTTGAGATTATTATTTTTAAGGAGAACTTTAAAATCATTTAAGAGCTCTGTATATTTGATTGTTCTGTCATTAAAATCAGTTGTTACTTTTGCCATACTTATTGAGCCTTTTCTTCTGTTATTATATCTTTTGTTATCTCTGGCATAGACTCTTTTATCTGTACTTTTACATCATTAACAATCTGTTTTGATGATTTATTAACACTCTGTTCGATGACTTTTTGCATATCTTGTGTCTGTTGTGTAAGTGTTTCATTGATATCTACAGGGTCAAGTTTCATAATGACTGAGCCTGTTTCAACTAAGATAGGAAAAACTATACTTCCTTTAAAGGCATCATCAACTGTAGCTTTTACTGCTTTGATATTATATGCAGCATGTGCAATTACAGCTGCAATTAAAAAGAATTTACTTGCACCAAAAATGAAACCTAAAATTTTGTCTACTGGACCAAGTCCACTCATAATACTAAGTTTTTTAAAGATTTGTCCTAGTCCAACCATAACAAGCCAAAAGACTGCTAGTGTTACAATGAAGCCTGTAAAATTAATAGCAGAACTGTTCTCAAATTTGAAAATAAGGTCACTTATTTGTGTCCCAACTTCTGTTGATACCCTTGAAGCGATAAAAATACCACCAACAATTCCTATAAGTCCAAATAGCTCTTTAAAGAAACCATTTAAAATTCCTTTAAGACCTAAAAAAAGGATAATAACTGATACGATTAAATCAAAATAATTAAATTCCATGTACTTAATGTTCCACACATATTTGGTTTTTGCCATTTGCTTTGGCTCTATAAAGTGCTTTGTCCGCTCTAGAGATTAATTCGTCTGGAGTATCACCACTTTTATATTTTGTAGTCCCTATACTCATAGTTACAAAGAGGCTATCGCCTTTATATATAAGTTTGTTAGAACGTATAAGTTCTAAGAGTCTTTGTGTGATGTTTTGGCAATGTTTGTCATTTGTTCTATTGAGAACAATAATGAATTCTTCGCCTCCATATCTAAAGATTCTATCACCATCTCTAAGCGTTTTTCTTAAAATATTTGATATGAAAATCAGGATTTTATCTCCTGCGATATGTCCATGTTGGTCATTTATAATTTTAAAATCATCAATATCTAAAATAAGAAGATGAAGTTCATAAGGAATCCCATCTTTTGAACAGATGTCATTGAGATATGATGTTAAAGCCCGTCTATTGTAAACTTTAGTAAGTGAGTCTATATTTGAAGTTTTTTCAAGTGTTTTAACTTGTTTTGTTAACTGATTTATAATCTGATTTGCTTGGAGAATTTCATCCGTCATCTTACTTTGAATTGTAGTAAATTTTTCTGCAACAACAGGAATGTCTACTACTTCATCGTTACACTCTTCTATGGTCTCACCATGAAATTGTGCTAGCTCTTCAAATTTACTGTTTGTGTTGCTATATGCTTTGAGTGTTTTATGTGTCAACTCTTTGTACTCATCTGTGAATGCAAGTTTTGCTTTTTCAATACTCTCTAATCTATGTTCAGAGATATCTGAAAAAATATCTATAGAATCTTTGAGGTAGTTGATAATTTGTTCTTTATCGGCATTCTCTTCTAAATCTATTTTTTCAAGTAGATTTTCATACATTTGTGTGACAAGAGATTTTAAATCATCTTTGCGCATAGCTCATTTCCTATAAAAATATTTTGCTATTATACATAAAGTAACATAAAAAAAACTTTTGTTAATAACACTTATCATTTTTAACTCTATTGTTTGTTAGCTGTTATTGATATAAATCAGACCTATTTTAGGAATATTTCGGTAAAATTTCAAAAATTTATAAATAAGGTTTTATTATGAGTATGTGGAGTCCATCAAGTTGGAGAGAAAAACCAATTTTACAACAACCAACTTATCCAAACCAAGATGAGTTAAATAGAGTTCTTAGTGAGCTTAAAAACTATCCACCACTTGTATTTGCAGGTGAAGCACGTTCATTAAAAAATCAGTTAGCAAATGTAGCTAATGGCCAAGGCTTTTTACTTCAAGGTGGAGATTGTGCTGAGAGCTTCTCCGAGTTTCATGCTGATAATATTCGTGATAGCTTTAAAGCTATGATGCAGATGGCAGTTGTTATGACTTATGCAGGAGGTCTACCAGTTGTTAAAGTTGGACGTATGGCTGGTCAATTTGCTAAACCACGTTCAAGTGATACTGAAACATTTGATGGAGTTACTTTAGCTTCATACCGTGGAGATATTATCAACGGCTCTGAATTTACAGAATCTGCTCGTGTTCCAGATCCTCAAAGAATGATTCAAGCTTATAACCAAGCATCAGCAACTCAAAATTTACTTCGTGCATTTGCATCTGGTGGATTAGCTGATCTTCATCAAGTTCATAAGTGGACACAAGACTTTGCTCATCAAGGTGATGTAACGAAAAAGTATGAAGCACTTGCAGAAGATATTGGTAAATCATTGAAATTTATGGAAGCTTGTGGAGTTACAGCTAAGACATATAGAACTCTTAGAGAAACTGACTTTTATACTTCACATGAAGCACTTTTACTTCCTTATGAAGAAGCATTTACTAGAAAAGATTCTACAACTGGTGATTGGTACGATACTTCTGCACACATGTTATGGATAGGTGATAGAACTCGTCAACTTGATGGTGCTCACGTTGAGTACCTTCGCGGTGTTAAAAACCCTATTGGTGTGAAAGCTGGACCTACTATGGACCCTGAAGACTTAGTAAAACTTTGCCAAACACTCAACCCTGAGAATGAAGCAGGTCGATTAAATGTAATCGTTCGTATGGGTGCTGGTAAGGTTGGAGATGGTCTTCCTGCTCTTATTAAAGCAGTTGAACGTGAAGGTATGAAAGTGGTATGGTCATGTGACCCAATGCATGGTAATACAATTAAATCTTCAAACAACTACAAAACTCGTCCAGTAGATGCAATCCTTACTGAGATGAAAGAGTTCTTTCAAGTACATCGTGCTGAAGGTACTTTTGGTGGTGGTGTTCACTTAGAGATGACAGGTAAAAATGTAACTGAGTGTATCGGTGGAAGTTTTACTGTAACTGAAGAGGATTTATCTTCTCGTTACCATACTCACTGTGATCCACGTCTGAATGCAGACCAAGCATTAGAGTTAGCATTTTTAATTGCTGACTCACTTAAAGAGGGGCAAAAATAGAGTTTAAAAAAACTCTATTTCCTCTTCATTTTGCTCCTCTTGGGGCATTAGAGTCATCTGAAGCTGAGCTATAGAGCTTAGCAGAGTTTTATCTAAGTAATGAATATCTTGGGCATCTCTAGCTATAAAAACTGAAACCCTCCAACTTCGTAAATCACTAATAATTGCTTTAAGATAAATACTTACCATATCTTTTGTTTCTCTCTCAAGTACATCACACTCTGTAGCATATAGTAGTTCTTGAAGTATGGTAAGTGTGTATGAGAGCTCTTTAAACTCATACATTGCATTTAAAACTTTAGAGTACTGTAAAAAGAGATTTGCTGATTCTAAAAGAGAGTGTTGGTTGATATGCTCATCTTCATCAATGGCATTGAGAGTATCGGATTCGAGTTCATCAAGTTCAGCAATCTGTTCTGAATCAAGTTCTATCTCTTGGAGATAATCCTCTGCCGAGGTTAAGATACTTTTTTGAACTTCTGTAGTTGTATTACTCGTTATCTCTTGTTTACAATTTTTTACTTTATATTCATCATTATAGTAAAGAGATGTGTACTCTTTGATAACACCATTAAAATTATAGTCCATTAACATAGCCATCTCTGAGAGGCTCTCTTCATCTAAAATACTGTTTTTATACATAAATAGAAGAAGAGCATTTTTAAGATGTACACAGATTATAAAGACATCGGCAAGAGGAATATTTTTCTTTTTAAAGAGGGTAAGCATAACACCAATAACAGGGCAATTACCAAGATCTTGCTCTTTTTTAATGACAGCTATTGCAAAATCAAATACCTTGGAGGCAAATTTATCTTGAAAGAAGTCAGGTGAAAATGTATTTGAACAGAGTGCTTCTCGAACTATCTCATACTCAAGCCACATGTGAAGTATCTGCTCTTTATGAGTCTCTAGAAGTTCTATATTTTTATGAAGTTTTGAAAACATAATGCCATTCCATAATATTAGTTTATATTATAGTAGCATAAAAATAGTCTATATTCCTATCTATAAATAAATAGGAATAAATTTAAAAAAATTATAAAACTCATCCCTCAATTGTCTCTTGCTTCTCCTCTATAGTAAGGAGCTCTTCAATTTTTTGCTCATAGAGCTCTTCTAGTTTTGAGAGTTCTTCTGCAAGAGCTGAAATACCAATATCTTCATAGCAAGATGGGTCTGCTAAGCATCTGTTTTTCTTCTCAATCTCTTGTTCAAGAGTGTCTATCTCTTCTGGAAGCTTCTCTAGAGCCATTTTCTCTTTAAATGTGAGTTTAAGAGTTTTTGTTTTCTCTTTAAGGGGCTCTTTTACTTCTGGTTCACTAGCACTTATAGCCATACTATTTAAATCTTTGAGCTCTTTTTCTAGTTCAAGATATTCAGTGTACTCTTGGTGAGACTCTTCAATTGTTTTGTCACTCTTAAAAATAAAGAGTTTTTTTGCAATTTTATCGACAAAGTATCTATCATGACTTACAATAATAACAGCACCAGCAAAGTTTGTGAGCTGTTCTTCTAAGATGTTAATGGTTGGAATATCTAAATCATTTGTAGGTTCATCAAGGATGAGGATATCTACATCTTTGGTAAACAGGAGTGCTAGAGCAACCCTATTTTTTTCTCCACCGCTGAGTACACCAACTTTTTTCTCTAAGAACTCTCTAGGAAAGAGAAAGTTTTTAAGGTATCCATAAACATGTAAGTCTGAGCCTCTTACTTGAACTCTGTCTCCTCCATGAGGGCAGAAAGTCTCTATGAGATTTTTGTCATCATCTAGCATCTCACGATGTTGGTCAAAGTAACCCACTTTAAACTCACCACGTTTGATGACTCCAGCAGTTGGTTCTAATCGACCTAAAAGAGCACGAAGCAGTGTTGATTTACCACTTCCATTTGGTCCTACTATGGCTATAACATCTTTTTGCAAGATTCTGGTTGTAAAGTTTTTCAGTAGCTCTTTTTCTCCAAGTTGTAGACCTAAGTTCTCAACTTCAAAGAGCATTTTTTGTCTGTTTATACTTTTATCACGGTTAAAATGTTTTGCTTCACGTTGGAGTTCAACAGACATCTTCCTAATTTTAGCAGGGTTTGTTTTTGCATCTTCTCGTAGCTGCATAAGTCGTTCTTTACGACCTTCATTACGTTTAAGACGGGCACGTACACCACGTGCGAACCACTCATTTTCACGCTTGAGAACTCCCAGTAGATTATCATGTTGTTTTTGCAGTGTCCGTATCCACTCTGCTTTTTGAGTTAAGTAGTTTGAGTAACCACCGCTATATTCACGAAGGGTACAATCTTCTACTTCTATACTTTTAGTCGCAATTCTGTCTATAAAGTATCTATCGTGAGAGATAAAAACAAGAGTGAATTTTTCTCGTAAAATAAGTTCTTCTAAAAACTCAACCATATAAACATCAAGGTGATTGGTAGGCTCATCAAGAAGTAAAATATCGGGCTTTTGAAGGAGTAAAGAGGCGAGGGCAACACGACGTTGCTCTCCACCGCTTAGAAGTGTTATAGGCTTGTCTTCATACTGCTTAAGGTCAAAATGCTGAATAATACGCTCTATCTTATCATCTAAGTTCCAAGCATTATGGTGCTCTATATACCGAGAGAGTTTTTCATGTTCATCAACAAGATTTTTATTATCAAAATCTTCGGCTAAACGTAGTGAAAGCTCACTATACTTCTCTTTGGCTTCATTAAGCTCTTTGAGACCATGTTCAACTGCCTGACGGACATTATGTCCCTCTATAAAGTTTGGACGTTGATCTAACATTTTTACTTCTAAATCATTTTTTGTTATACGATTTCCAGCATCATGTTCAAGTGTACCATTCACTATTTTCATAAGAGTAGATTTACCACTCCCATTTTTTCCGATGATAACGATTCGTTCACCCTCATCAACATGAAAGTTTACTTCTGTGAGTATCTTTTGAGCGGAGTAGTGTTTTGAAATGTTTTGTAGGTCTATTAGTGCCATATATTAGTTTTTCTTTCTCTCTTTTTTCATTGCTTTTTGAGCTAAGTCTATTAATGCTTTTGAATCATTAACATCTTGTGGGTAGGAGCATATTCCTAGATTGAACTTATAGTGTATAGTATCATCTTCTGTATAATGCAGAGGGTTTTTCATAGGAAGTAGGTTAATTCTTTCTATAATAGAATCAAGAGAGTGGTTATCTTTACCGTGAGTGAGTAATATAACAAACTCATCACCACTTATTCTTGAAACTGTATCATTCTCTCTAACAAAATTGTCTAAGATGGAAGCTACATGTTTTAAAAGCATATCTCCAGCATGGTAACCGTAGTCATTGTTGACAAGAGCGAGTTTTGATATGTTTATATAGCATAAACTAAAAAGTTCATTTTTTGTATTAAGAATCGCTTCATCAATTTTTTCAAGAATTTTAGATTGATTTGGTAGACCAGTGAGTGAATCATGTGCAGCTGCATACTCTAACTCTTTAGTAATCTGTTTAAGATGAGATACATCTTGACATATAATAATATTTTTATACACATCAGTTGCATCTTTAACTGCCAAAATGTCAGCATGAAATATAGTATCGTAACCTTGCTGGCTTGTAGCATTAAATATTTTACTTGTAGAGTTCTTGAGGGTTGTTTCACGTGTATGAAAATAGTTAGAAAAATGCTGACCAATGAGCTCTTCTTCCTCTTTACCCAAAAAGAAGCAACATACAGCATTTGCCTCAGTAATAAGTCCAAGGTTATCTACATGAAAAGAGAGGAG
>Ga0256827_10003338_pt1 | contig 10205 bp, 2 predicted proteins | sample CV84metaG_FD_185977 | JGI IMG/M metagenome (GOLD analysis project Ga0256827, IMG submission 185977) | Hydrothermal vent microbial communities from East Pacific Rise, Pacific Ocean - CV84 | ecosystem: Environmental > Aquatic > Marine > Hydrothermal vents | place: Pacific Ocean: East Pacific Rise...
GAGGCCTCATATTGAAGAACTTGCAGAGAAATCACATTTTAATATATCAGCTCATCCCAATGCTGGACTACCAAATCAGTTTGGAGAATATGATGAAACTCCTGAGAGAATGAGTGAACATATTCACGATTTCTTGGATAATAAGTTTGTAAATATTATTGGTGGCTGCTGTGGTACTACTCCTGAGCATATCAAGGAATTTGCAAAAATAGCAGCAAAATCAGAGGTTAGAAAAATTCCAAAAAAAGAACATAAAACCAAACTTAGCGGTTTGGAAGCTCTTTACATCAATAAAGAAAGTAATTTCATAAATATTGGAGAAAGAACAAATGTGAGCGGGTCAAGAAAATTTGCTCGACTTATTCGTGAAAAGAAATATGAAGAAGCTCTTGAAGTAGCACTAAATCAGGTGCAAGGAGGTGCTCAAGTTATTGATGTTTGTATGGATGATGCCATGCTCGATGCCAAAGAAGAAATGGTGAAATTTCTAAATTTTCTTGCTTCTGAACCCGATATTGCTAAGCTCCCAATTATGATTGATAGCTCTAAATGGGAAGTAATAGAAGCGGGGCTAAAATGTACTCAAGGAAAAGCTATTGTAAATTCAATTAGCCTCAAAGAAGGAGAAAATGCATTTATCGAAAAAGCTAAAAAAATACAAGCTTATGGAGCTGCTTGTATAGTAATGGCATTTGATGAGAATGGACAGGCTTCTGATTATAAAGCTAAAATAGAGGTTTGTGAAAGAGCTTATAAAATTTTGATAAATGAAGTAAATTTCAATCCAGAAGATATTATTTTTGATCCAAATATTTTAAGTATAGGAACTGGTATTGAAGAACATAGTAACTATGCCATTGATTTTATTAATGCTACAAAATGGATAAAAGAAAATCTACCTTATGCCAAAGTTAGTGGTGGTGTTAGCAATCTTTCTTTTGCTTTTAGAGGTAATAATACTATCAGAGAAGCCATACATAGTGTCTTTTTATACCACGCTATTCAAGCTGGACTAGATATGGGTATTGTAAACCCTGCCCTACTCCAAATTTATGATGAAATACCAAAAGAACTGCTTGAACTAACCGAGAACCTAGTTCTTAATAAAGATGAAAATGCAACAGAAAAACTACTTGATTATTCTTCAAATCATACAACAACGGAATCAGAGAAAGAGCAAAAAGTTGAAGAGTGGCGTAATGGAACTATTCAAGAAAGGCTATCACATTCTTTGGTGAAAGGGATTACTCAATATATTGACGATGATATTCACGAAGCCATAAAGAAAATTCCATCTGCTATTTCCATCATTGAAGGACCATTGATGGATGGAATGAATAAAGTTGGAGACCTATTTGGTTCCGGTAAAATGTTTCTTCCTCAAGTAGTGAAAAGTGCTAGAGTTATGAAAAAGGCTGTTGCCATTTTACTTCCTTTTATAGAAGAAGAAAATACTGGTACTCGAAGTAGTGCCGGTAAAGTGCTGTTAGCAACGGTAAAAGGAGATGTACACGATATTGGTAAAAATATTGTGAGTGTGGTTATGTCTTGCAATAACTTTGAAATAATTGACCTTGGCGTAATGGTTCCTACAAAAACTATACTTGAAGAAGCCAAAAAGCATAATGTTGACCTAATTGGGTTGAGTGGCTTAATAACTCCTTCTCTTGAAGAAATGGTACATATTGCCAAAGAAATGGTAAGACAAGATATCAATATTCCACTTTTGATTGGCGGAGCTACTACTTCCGAAATTCATACCGCTGTAAAAATTGCTTCGGTAACTCATAACCCAGTAATTTATGTTAAAGATGCCGGACAGAGTGTTGGAATTAGTGCAAAATTACTCTCTGAAGCTACTTCAGAAGAATTCTCAAATGAGTATAAAGAAAAGTATAAGATTATAGCTGAGAAACATCAACAAAGACAACAAAAGAAAAACTATATATCTTTTCAAAAAGCTCAAAATAATAAGTTTGTTTGGAAACTAAAAGAAGCTGATATAATTAAACCTAATAATCTAGGTGTCAAATACTTTAATAATTTTCCAATAGAAGATATTATACCTTTTATTGATTGGAATTTCTTCTTCCATTCGTGGAGAATTACAGGCAGATATCCTGATATATTTGAACATCCTGAAAAAGGAAAAGAAGCTAGAGAATTATTCGATAATGCCCAAAAAATGCTTAAAAACATTCAGGGTAACAAACTTCTAAAAGCTAATGCCGCCATTGGAATATTTGAAGCTAATGCTGAAAATGAAACTGTATTTATTAAAACCAAAGACGAAACTATTCCTTTTGAATTTCTCAGAAATCAAGAAGACAACAAAAACACAAACTATTGCTTAAGCGATTATATTTCTCCAAAAAGCAGTAATACAAATGATTATATGGGGATATTTGCTGTAAGTACTGGCTTTGATATTGAAAAATCGGTAAAAGAATACGAAGCTAATGGCGATGATTATAATGCCATAATGATTAAAATATTAGCCGATAGACTAGCAGAAGCTTTTGCTGAACTAATGCACTATAAATTAAGAACAGACTTCTGGGGCTATTCTCCTACTGAGGAATTAAATCAGAACAATCTTTTAAAAGAAAAGTATAGAGGAATAAGACCTGCACCTGGTTATTCTGCCTGTCCTGAACATAGTGAAAAAAGAAAAATATTTGACCTTATGAATATAGAAAACAAAACAGGAATTATTCTAACGGAAGGATATTCTATGTATCCAGCAGCAAGTGTTTGCGGATATTATTTTGCTCATCCTAAAGCTAAGTATTTTGATGTCGCAAAAATCTCAAAAGACCAAATAGAAGATTATTCTAACAGGAGAAATATGAAACCTAAGGACATTGAAATTCTATTGAATAGTAACATTAACTATTAGCGTCCAATAAACCTACTAACATTTAACAATTCAACACTTTAACATTATATTGCATGAAAGTAACAGACCACATAAAACAAGCAAAAGACACCTTATTCTCATTTGAAATACTTCCTCCTTTAAAGGGAGAACATTTTGACCATCTACAAAATAATATTGCAAGATTACTTGAATATAATCCTGCTTTTATAGATGTAACTTACCACCAACAAGAGGTTGAGTATAGAGAATTACCAGATGGAAACCTTGAGAAAAAGACTGTTCGTAAAAGACCCGGTACAGTAGGTATGTCAGCGGCAATACAATACAAAACTCTAAAAGATGTAATACCTCATATTATTTGTGGTGGTTTTACGAAAGAAGATACAGAGAATGCTCTTATTGATCTACATTTTCTAGGAATCGACAATATATTAATTGTACGTGGTGACCCTGTGAGTAATCAAAAATATTTTGTACCAGAGAAAGAAGGTCATAGCCATGCTCTTGGGCTTGTAAAACAAGTATCTGATTTGAATAAGGGAAAGTATTTAGATGAGGAATTGCTTAATTCTCATCCTACTAACTTCTGTATTGGAGTAGCTGGTTATCCTGAGAAACACAGTGAAGCAGCCAACTTTTCATTGGATCTAAAAAACCTAAAAGACAAAGTTGATGCAGGTGCTGATTATATCGTTACTCAAATGTTTTTCGATAATGAAAAATATTTCGATTTTGTAGATAAATGCAGAGCAATTGGAATAAATGTGCCAATTATACCAGGGCTTAAAGCATTAGCTACAAAACGCCAACTTCAAATTCTACCTCAGACTTTCCATATAGATTTACCAGATGATTTAGTTAAAGAAGCCCTAAAATGTAAAGACAATACTCAAACCCGTCAGCTAGGAGTTGAATGGGCTATAGCTCAATCCAAAGAACTTAAAGCTAAAGGTGCTCCTGTGCTTCACTATTATACTATGGGAAAGTCTGATAATATTGAGAAAATTGTTTCTGCCGTTTTTTAGTGTATTAATTAAAACAACAAAGACCCATTCGTAGGTAAGAATGGGTCTTTATTAATAAATGGTACTTCTCTTTATTATTTGATTACAATATTACATCAAATAACCATTCTAGTAAATACCTAACACTAGGTATATATTAGGTATTTTTATTGAAATAATAATATTTTAATATACCTATAGGGTATGTATAAATAACAAACTATCTATCTAATAATCATACTACTAACCATGATTTTATTATTATTAAAAACTTTAACAAAATAAATCCCTTTAACTATATTATATGCATTTAAATCAATTCTATTCATCTGTTTTTTACCAATATTATTCTTGTACACCACTTGACCTGACAAATTTACTACTTCAATATTAAAAGCTTCTATCTCTCCATTAATTATAAGGCTAAATATTCCATTATTGGGGTTCGGAAATATTTTAATAAAATTTTCCTTGTTGTGTTCAATAATAGATATATTGTTAGTTACTGTAATAATCATATAATCTGTTGTAGTACAAATATCTTTAGTTACTTTTACAAAAACAAGATTATCAGTCCCATTATTAAGATTAAGAGTATCAAAAGTTTCTGTTTGATTTGCTGAACCAGTACTCCAAAGATATGATGCTCCTGGATTAGCTGCATCTAAAGTTATTGATGCACCTACCCAATTAATAATTGTATCAGCACCAATATTTACAATTGGAAGATAATAATAATCAACATTAATTGTATCATAATCACTAAAACCAAATTGATGCACTTCAAAATAATAGTTTCCCGTTGTATCTACAAGATAACTATTACTATTAGAAATAGAATCACCATCTCTATTCCACAAATAAGTAGCTCCGAACAGTTTATCTATACCTATTGTAAAATTACTTCCTTCACAAACCATAGTATCAGCACCAAAATTTATGTTCGGAGGAAGAAATACAGTCATTCCTTGCAAATACAATTTTGAACCAGAATATGAAGTCCCCCTAAACATAAACCTAGCATCTTCTCCTTTTGCAAATGATGGAATTGTAATAAGAACATCTTGAAATATACCAGCTAAAGAATCATTACTTCCTATTGTATTCAAACTACTACCTCCTTCTTTCCACAAAGAAATCCAATCATCTGAATCACATAGTTTTATAAGAACTTCTAAACTGTCATTATTATTCTGGTTGAAATAATAAGAGTATTGAAATCCTAAATATGAAACAGTATTTAATGGTATCTCAATATTAGGAGAAGCTATTTCACATTTTTCTCTTTGCGAATTAGCACCAAAATCAGCAAAAACTATAGACGTATCATACTGTTCCCACATAAAATCAGATTTCATTATAGTATCCCATTTCTCTGGTGGCCATGAAGTGAAATCCTCAAAATAACCAATACTTTCAGCATCTAAAACCTCTATAACCTTATATAAAGAATCATTATAATTTACAGTATCACTCCATAAACTAGTATAGGCTTTGTACTCATATGAACCTAATACTCCAGCTCCAATAATACCCATATATATAGTATCTGTTTTCCAAGACCCTAAAAAATTAACACTATCAGTAAACATTACAGTACCAAGTGATGAATTAACCTCTAAATTTACTACTACATTTACCTGATCCTCCGTGCCAAAGTTCTTAACAACAGCATATATAGTATCAATATCAACAATGCAATAAGGATTAAGATTTGAAATAATACCAACTACTCCAACATCCTTATCTGTTGGCGTATATTCATCTGCTCCAATATCTGGAAATAATAGATCTCTTGGTTCAATATCAATATCATCAGAGATAATAGTGCTAGTACTTGCTTTACCATTAAGCTGAACACTAAAAGTATGTAAATCAATATTACTTACAAATAATGGATCAACAGCTACAGAATTAGAATCTATACCTTGACTACTTGCTTGCCAGCTAACCAAACTATTCTTATCAGTAACATAATGTGCATATTTAATCCCATTGGTAAATAAATTATTATAATTACATATAGTTACCTTATTTGGATAAAAGTCATCCTCAAAATAAAATGAATACCCATCGCCCAAATTAGCAATAATATTATTAATAAACTGAATATCAGCAAATGAAGATGAGTATAATCCTCCATTTACATTAATTGCCCTACTATTAAACCCTCCCTTATTGATACTTACTGAATTATAAAAATACCTCAAGTGCTTTCCATAATATGAATGTATTCCGTTTGGAGAAATTGTTGCTTTTGTTGAAACAACCATATTATTAACAATATAAAAAGGATTTAATAAGTTTGCTTTACAATTCCCTAAATATATACCAATACCATTTAGCACAAAATTAGATTTAACATTGTTACAATAAATACTAGAACCTAAACGAGTCTCTGATATATACATTCCATACCCATTATCACTCATTCCTCTATCTGCTATATCATTATATAAAATTCTAATACTATCTTGTGCTTTTGAATAAATTCCGTAATAATAATAGTCTTTAATAACATTATTACTAATAATAATATTCCGAGAATGATTTAATGGTTTACCAAATAATCCAATGCCATAATATCCACCAGTAATTACATTATTATATATTTCAATATTATTTGAATTTGTTTGTGTAAGACTACCGATGCTATTTGAAACAATAATAGCATTAGTTGTTATAGTATCAGTAAAAGTTGGTACAGAAATAGAACAGTTCTTTACTACAACACTATCAGAAGCAATAATTCTAATACCACAGTTAAATACTGAATCTATTGAAATAATAGACAAATTATCAATAACTACATTTTTTACATCTGAAACACTAAATACATTAGGATTTATACCATATGGTGAATTCGTAATTACAGTACTGTCACCACTACCCTTAAAAATAATTTTATTATTTGGTGAAGAACCCACAATTGGACCACGGAGTTCAACCAATTCAAAGAACGTATCTACTGCTAATGTAAAAATTGTAGAATCTGATACTCCAAAATTCTCTATTGCTCGACAGGCTGATGAAACAGAAGAGAAGTCTGAATTAGAAGAAATACCAATAGAATAATTCCCATGGAACACTTCCCCTTTCCAAATATCTATCATTAAAGTATCATCACCATTAATGGTATCACCAGTATTGCTAACTATAAATATACAGTTATATTCTGCAATATTAGACATATCTGCCAAAGTAGAGAAATTATAAACTAAAGTATCATATGGCTGAATAGTGTCAAGACAAATTTCAGTAATAAAAGAATTACCTCCATCTATTGAATATTGAATAATGAATGAATCTTGTGGATTAATACTATAATTCTCAATACCTAAAGATATTACAGTATTAGCATTAGGATAAGAATTCTGAGTTGGAGACAATAATTCATCTATTCTAATATTATTTGTATCTAAATAAGATAACGACATTTTAATATTTGGTCTTGAAAGATCGTATGAACCATTAGATAGTGGGAATGAACTATCTTGGTTATTAAACTTACTCATATTAGATTCAGGAGAATTAGTATGAAAAAAACTTGGATAGGACGAAGCCCAGCTTCCATCTCTATTTTCCCAAAGGATTAGTAGATTACCACCAACATAAATAAAAGGATTTGACAAAACCAATTCATACCACCCTTGATTTCCTGCATTCCATAATATACTATCGTCATAAACTAATTGAGCATTTATTGTAATTGGATCAATATATGCTAAACTAGAGAACGAAGAATCAGGTACAATTGCCATATAAACTTTCTGATTCAACATTGAATAGTTTGAGAGTGTCGCAGAAGCATGAAATGAAATAGATTCAATACTTCCCACTATACCCATCATTTCACTTTGCTTATATATAGTAGAAGACCAAGAATTATCATAATATCCATTAAAAGGAATATTACTATTTGTAGCACTTCCATTACCAATAGTAATAAGCTGTTGAGCAAAAAGACTATTACTAACAAACATCAATATAATTGGTATAATTAAAAGTTTAAAAAATAATTGAGAATATAATTGTTTCATATTATATATATAGAAATTTTATTTAAAATCATAAATCCATCTTAAGCATAATGGGTCAGTCATTTATGTGTTAACCAAAATCTAGTATAAAATTCACCTTAGGCTATAATACAAAGTAATAAAAAATATCAATATCATCTAGAATAAATTAGTTATAGTTTTCAGTTGTAGATATTAAGACACAAAAAAAGGGCGACCAAATGGTCACCCTTTAATTAATCTATATTATTAACGCTTATTTGATAATAAGTTTTGAAGTTTTAACTCCATCATTATTACTAAGCTTGATATAATAAACTCCTGTTGCTAAAGTGCGAACATCAACTTTAGTATTAAAGTTCATTGTTGCAGTTAAGCTATTAGAATATACTACTTGACCAGCTAAGTCAATAATTGTCATATCAAAATCACCATTAAGACCTTCAATAGCTAAAGTAAATTGACCATTACTAGGATTAGGATAAATATTAACATTTACATTATTTAATGTATTATTAATAGAGTTATCATCCATAACAGTAATCACAATAGTATCAGTAGTCAAACATCCACTTGCATCAACTTCAACAAAAACTGTATTTGCCACACCATTAGTTAAGTTAAGACTATCAAATGTCTCAGTTTGAGTAGTTGCACCAGTACTCCATAGGAATGAAGCATTAGGATTAGCTGCATCTAAAGTAAGAGCCCATGACCACTTAATAGTAGTATCAGCACCTAAATCAACAACTGGCATTGGATTAACAGTAACAGTTACTGAACCAATATCAGAACAGTTAGTGTTAGAAACAGTACAAGAATAAGTTGTAGTTGCAGAAGGATTAACAGTAATAGTTGCAGTAGTTGCACCTGTACTCCATAAATATGTAGAAGCAACATAAGGCATAGCTGTATGAGATCCTATCATGCTAAAGTCATTCTTATCATATACTAAGTACTCAGCATCTAAAGAATCAGTTCCTGCAATAGCATCCCAATCAGTGTTACCTACACCAACATAAGACTTACGCTTAAGAGTATGATCTTTTGTAGCTTCTGTTACACCAGCAACATCCCATCCAGAACCTGGATCAAACATATCATAACGACCAATAATATCAATCATCACACTATCAGTTGCAGATGTTTTGTGATAAATTGCACGTACATCATCACCATTAAATCCAACAACATATCCACCTTCATTATAAGCTAGAGAATCGTCAGCAACAGCTAAAATCATTGCATCAGCTTGCTCATTAGCAACAACAAATACATCACCAGGAGCTAAAGTAGAGCCCATTGGGAAATGATATTGACCTGACCATGCATTACCATTGTAATTAGTCATGATTGAATAATCGTCAAGATTAATAGTATCAGTAGAAGCATTATAAATCTCTAAAGCTTTATTGTTAGAAGAACCTTCAATATAACTTGAGAATAATAAACTTGGATCAGCCATTTCTGCACCAGCAGAAATATCAATAGTAGAACCATCACAGATTGCTGTATCTGGTGACATCACTGCCATTGGAGCTTCATAAACCATAGTTGTATCACTTGCAGTATTAGTACAAGTATTAGCATCTGTATAAGAATATGTAATAAGCTGAGTTCCAATACCTGAAGTTGAAGGATCAAAGATACCAGCAGAATCAACACCATTTCCAAAGAAGAATCCGTTTGCAGGAGTTCCTGATAATGTTGTTGACGCTTCGTTAGCACAATAAGAAGCTGCTAAACCAGAAATAGTAACTGGAGTAACTGGATAATATGCTACAACTATAGTATCATATGTATTAAGACCTTGAATAGTTAATGCACCAACTGCATAAGTACCTACTGTATCAACAGTAAACATATTTAAAGTATCAGACTCTAATAATGTATCACCAGTAATAGCATTAGTCCAAATGTAAGAATAATTAGCATCAAACATTGTAGTTAATTCTACTGCCATACCATCACATACCGTAGTATCTGCACCTAAATCAGCTATTGGAGGAGTACTTATAGAAACATTATCAAATCTGAAATATTTATAACCACTAGCATTAGCATTTCTACTACATACTAACTTAATATGAACATTGCTTCCTGTATAGGCAGCTAATGAATAAGTATACTTCTCAAAATTACTAGAAGGTACATAAGTAAATGTATCAATTACAGCTAAAGTATCATAAATACCGCTACAATCAGGAGCAATTAAAATAAGTACTGAATCATTAACCATCATTGATGTATCAACAGAATAATAATAATCCCAGAAATCAAAAGTTAAATAACTATCAGAGG
>Ga0256827_10003340_pt1 | contig 10204 bp, 13 predicted proteins | sample CV84metaG_FD_185977 | JGI IMG/M metagenome (GOLD analysis project Ga0256827, IMG submission 185977) | Hydrothermal vent microbial communities from East Pacific Rise, Pacific Ocean - CV84 | ecosystem: Environmental > Aquatic > Marine > Hydrothermal vents | place: Pacific Ocean: East Pacific Rise...
AAATCCTGAACAATCTGTACCATTTAAAGAGTTTCCACCATACTTATAGGGAGTTTCTTTCCATTTTTGAAACTCTTTATAGAGTGCTTTTGTTACACTATTATTTGTATGTGGTTTATAACTATTGTTTATGGCTGGATTTGTACTACATGCTGTAAAAAAGATGATAAGAGTAGTTAAAAAAAGTAGCTTTTGTATCATTAGGTATTTACTTTTACTATGGCATCTGCAAAAAGAACACCATCTATTCCTAATATAGCTAACTCTTCTATCTCTTTTTCTTGAGATATAAAGACCAATATTTTTGCATCAAAAAGATAGTTTTCAGCTATACTTTGTGCAAGTTTTGCATCTTTTTTAGGGACTACTATATATTTAGCTCCTAAAGAGGAGGCATAAATCATATCTAGGATAGTTAAAACTTTGATTGCCATTGGAACTTTATTGAGTTGAGCATGGGTGATTATATCCAAATTATCTGTATTGAAATCTACATATATAATAGAAGAAGATGGTGTAGAACGAATAGCATCTACATCAAAAAGATGATAGAGAGAGGGACTTTCTATAAAACTATGTCCAAAGATAATCATTTTGTTTCTCGCAAACATTCATTTGAGCAGTAATATTTTCCATTACTCAAGATAGAGTCTTCTATCTCACAATAAATTCCACATACACTACATTGCACCATCTCATTTGCTTCACTATTATTTTTAATCTCTTTAATTATCTTTTTTTTCTTAAAAAAGATAAAATAGATAGTAGCGATGACAGCTATTATTAGTAGCAATTTAAAAATCATTTTACTCTCCCTTCATCAATAGATAATGTCTATTTTTAGCATGTATAATCTGATGCTCTAAGCTCTCAACTTCATCATATACTTTTTCACCCTTATAAAAAAGAAGTTGAGAGTTTTCATCTCTAAAATTTTCACTCAATTTTAAAAGCATTTTTGTATCTGTTACAGCACGTGAAGTGATAATATCAAATATTTGAGGTTGCATCTCCTCCACACGTTTTTTTACAACAGTTACATTATCTAGTTCTAAATCAGCTTTGATAAATTGTAAAAAACTAGCTCGTTTCATAAGTGGTTCAACTAATGTTACTTGTGTATCTGGTAAAGCTATCGCTAAAATCATTCCTGGAAATCCAGCACCTGTACCTATATCCATTAATGTTTTCGTTTTTGGAAGAAAACTTACAGGAAAGACTGCATCATATATAAAATGATTTATTGTATTTTCATCTTTAGCACCTGTCATATTATGGATTTTGTTCCATTTAAAAAGATGCTCTTTATATTTTTGTATATTATAAAAAAAGTTATCGGGTAATGTTATGTTATCTTGAAGAAGTGTAGTTTTTAAGTCCAAAAAATATCCTTTAAAAAAAGGATATTCTATCTAAAGTTTATAAATAAAGTTTATTATGAAAATAGTTTTTTCATAGCTGTAAAAAAGATTTTAAACATTCCACTATTTCCAACTAAATTATCTATAAAATCATCATACGTTGTACCATTCTCTTCTAAGTAACCACGAAGATATTTTTCACTTGCTTCCATACCACTATCAGCTTCTATTTCAATCAATTTTGCATAGATAGGTATAATAGCATCTATCGCTTTTTGAGGTGCTGCTTTTCTAAAAGCTGTATGAGAGATAACCTCTCCACTAATAGTGTCTAGTTTTGGTTCAAACTCCGTTACAACCCAATAGTAACTTCCATCTTTTGCTAAGTTTTTCACGATAGCCATAATATTTTTACCCTGTTTGATACGGTCCCACATCATTTTAAAAACAACTTTAGGCATATCTGGATGTCTAATAATAGAGTGAGGCTGACCAATAAGTTCTTTTTCAGTATATCCTGAAATCTCTACAAAATAGTCATTTCCATATTCAATGATACCCTTGTCATCTGTTTTAGATACGATATGTTTTGTAGTACTTAACTTTATTTCGTTATCAGTAGGTGTTGGTTTTGACATTTTAGCAACCTTTATCATAATTTGTAGTTATTATATAGTTTTTTTTATTAAATTTATGTAATAATAAAATTAATTTTCAATAAATATAGGACAATTCAAGATGGATAAAAATAGAACTTTAGAAGATGTAGTAAAAGTAAAAAAATATCATGAAGCACAAATGACAAAGATTGAGAAACTATTAGATGGAGGGGAGGTTGAAACTCCTACACCTATCGGAAAAACTCAATGTGTTTTTGGAACATGGTTATATGGAGAAGAGAACCATATAGAAGAGATAGTAGGGGAAAGATTTTTTCAAGACCTTGAGATAGCTCATGCTGATTGGCACTTAGAGTATATTAAAATATATAATATCTTTTTTAAAGATAAAAAGAAGGGATTTTTCTCAGGTTTAATGGGGGGAAATGCGATAGACCCATTAGAGGTAGATAAAGCAAAAATGTATTATCATGAGCTTAAAGGGTATCATAAAATAGTATTAGATGCTTTAGCAACATGTGAACGACGTATGAATGCACTGTGTGAAACAAAATTTTATTAAATAGAGAAGATGAAACGATTTATTGCTGAATTTGAACCACAAAGTTTTACTCAGATAATTTTTCCTCATAAAGAAAGTGATTGGGTAGAGTATCTTGAAGAGGCTCAAGATAATTTTATAGAGATAATTCAAGCGATTATTAAGTATCAAAAATGTTTAGTAATTTGTGATGATATTGAGAGAGTAAAACAATATTTTGAGCAAAATGAAAATCTTTTTTTTGTAAAGTATCAAACCGATGATACTTGGGCAAGGGATTGTTCAGCACTTTCAATAGTGCAGAACAATACTATAAAACTTCTTGATTTTAAGTTTACAGGTTGGGGTGGAAAGTTTGAAGCTCAAAAAGATAATGCTATGACTCAATCTATTCAAAAAGAGTATGAAAATGAAATCGAAAATATAGATTTTATCTTAGAGGGTGGAGCAGTTGATAGTAATGGAGAGGGGCTTCTTTTAACAACTTCTCAATGTATGTTAAACCCAAATAGAAATAGTAGTTTTACAAAAGAGCAAGTAACTCACAAACTTAAAGAAAATTTTGGAATAGATAATGTTCTATATCTTCATCATGGCTATTTAGCAGGGGATGATACAGATTCACATATAGATACTTTAGCTCGATTTATAGATAAGAAAACTATTCTCTATGTGAAGTGTGAAGATAAAGAGGATGAGCATTATAGAGAGTTGCAACTGATGGAAAAAGAGTTAGAAGTTTTTGCAAAAGAGTATAAATTAATGCTTATCGCTTTGCCTATGAGTGAAGCTATCTATTTTAAGGGGGAGAGATTACCAGCAACCTATGCAAATTTTCTCTTTATAAATGGAGCTGTTCTTATCCCAACTTATGGTGTAAAAGAGGATGAAAAAGCTCTCTCTATTTTTAAAGAGATATTTAAAAATAGAGATATAATAGGGATAGATTGCCAAACTCTTATCAAACAGCATGGTTCATTGCATTGTGTCACAATGAATTTTCAATCCTTATAGATGAGTTTCTATAATTTTTAAAGCTTTTTGAATATCTTTAGTACTCATAGCCTCATCTTTGTAAAAAAGTAATTTTCCCTCTTTGGAAAATATAAGAACATCAGCACTGTTGTCCTTTAAACCCCATTTTTCTACTAAAAGGCTTTTTTTATCTTTTAAGTAAATAGTATCTGGAAAATCTTTTTGATGAGAGGCAAGTAATTTTTCTATTACAAAATTTGGTTTCCAAGTTGCGTTTAGATTGATAATAGCAACTTTTACAAATATGCTCTTATCATATCCTTTTTTTTCAACAAGTGCTGAAAATTTACTATTCATATCTTTTTCATCTGGGTCAATATAAAAAAGAGCAACAACTCTCCCTTCAAGAGAGTGAGAGTTCCAAGAACCAATTTCTATTTCTGGTAATTTTTGTTGAAGTTCTAAAGCATTTAAACTCAATACTAAAAATAAAATTAATTTTATTATTTTCATTTTAAATTCCATAAAGAGGATAATACTTTTTTATAATCTATACCACTTGTTAGATAGTAGTTAGCTTTTGCTATCTCATAATCATTAAGTGCTTGTTGGTAGAGTGCATTATTATATGCTTTTTTACTGAGAGCATCAAGATATGTAATATTATCTACTATACCATTTTGATATTTTACTTGAACCATATCATAAACAGTATTTCCCATCTCTACTGCACTTTTAAGAGAGTTGATTTTATGTTGCATTGTTGTAAGCTCTTTAATCGCTAAATTAAATTTCATCTTCTCTTGACGTTTAATATATGAAAGTTTCTCATCTGATGCAAGTTTTTCTAGTTTTAAAGCCTCCTCTTTATGGGAAGAAGATGAATTAAAAAGATTATATGTAAGTGTCAGCATTAGTTGATTTTGCTTTTCTGGTAAATCCTTTAACATCTTTTCATTATAATCTTGATAATCATAAAAATTAAAACTATCTTCAACTTTAAGTTGAGGATAATTGACAGAGGATATAACTTTTACACCCTCCTCTTTTGCTTTTAACGAGAGTTTGAATGCTTCAATAGCAGGACTCTCTTTATATTCAACATCTTTATATTTTGGTAAACTTGAACCCTCTAATGTAGTTATCTCCATATTTGAAACAATAGAAAGATTTTGTAGTAATTCCTCTTTTTTATACTTTAACTCCTCTAAAAGATATTGTGTTGATTCATATTCTGATTTAAGTTTTAAAACTTCATCAATAGTTGTCATCTTAATATCATATTTTGTTTTGACACGTGCATATTGTGCTTTTAAAGCTGTTGATTTTTCTTGAAAAACTTTTATATTTTCTTCGACTGTTTTTGTTTGAAAAAAGAGTGTAATCGCTTGAAGTAGTGTTGCTTTTCTAGCAGTATCTGCACCGACTTGTGCTGAATGTAGTTGATACTCTTTTTGCTTTTTTAAAGCACTACTTTTACCACCATCATAAAGTGAAACTGTTAGTTTTGCAAATGCTGTTGTAGTTGCACCTACTTGAACCTCTCGTGTATCTCCATCTAATCGTAAATAATTGATACCTACATTAAGATTTGGATTATAGATATTTTTAACACTTTCATAACTCTTTTGTAAAGAGTTGTTCTGAATATCTATCGCTTTAAGATTTTCATTATTTTGTAAAGTAGCATTAAGTATCTCTTGAAGAGTTGTTGCATTTGAAGATACAACAAGAGAACTCACTAATAGTATTTGACTAAATAATTTCATTATTATTTTCCTTTACATCTATTTTTTTATCTTTGATTGTGAGTACTTTATCACAGTATGGAAGTAGTCTATCATCGTGTGTTACCATAACGATAGTTACACCTCTCTCTCTTGTTATTTTTTTAAGCATCTTCACAACACTTACAGCTCTCTCTTTATCAAGGGCAGCAGTTGGTTCATCAGCTAAAATAATATCTGGCTCATTGGCTAAAGCTCTTGCTATGGCTATACGTTGGTTTTGTCCACCACTTAATTCACTTGGCATATTTTGCATCTTGTCACTCATATCAAGATATTCCATAATCTCTTTGACTCGAAGTGTAACTACCTTTTTTTTCTCCCCATTTTGATAAGGAAGAAGAGTAACATTTTCCTCTATGTTAAGAAAAGGGATAAGATAATGTGCTTGAAATATAAACCCTATCTTTTTACGGCGAAGCTCTCTATCATCTTTGATAAGCCATTTTTTATTGTAAACTATCTCTTCACCTATAACAATCTTTCCACTTGTAGGTTCTAATACACATCCTAACATCATTAAAAGAGTTGTTTTACCACTCCCACTAGGAGCAACAAGACCAACAAATTCACCTTTTTTGAGAGTAAAATTCGCACCATCTATAACAGTAACTTCATTATCCCCTTTACCAAATTTTTTGACTAAATTTTCTATACATATAGCATTGTTTTTATACATAATTCTTTCTCCTAACCAGCTATTGCTTGTGCTGGGTCTGTTTTTATTACTTTATATATACCAAACAGAGAAGCAAAAATAGAGGAGATTAATATAACTATAAAAAGCCCTATCGCATCACTTTGAAGTAGTACAATTCTTTTTGGAAACCCTCCACTAATAAGTGTTGCAAAAATATTACCACTAATAAATGCTAAAACTCCTAAAACAACCGTTTCTTGAATAATCATTTTAGCTATCGTAGAGTTTGGAATTCCTATAAGTTTTAAGATAGAAATCTCTTTTATCTTTTCCAATGTCATAGTGTAGATTATAAGGGCGATAATAATAATCGAAACTAAAATAAGAATAACAGTAAACATCCCTATCTGTTTCGATGATTTTTTGATAACTTTTTCTAAAAGAAGTGCTCTTTGTTGCTCATTTGTGAACACTTTTTTATGAGTTGTTTTTTCTATGTTTTTTGCTACAAGTTCAGGAAAATATCCCTCTTTTGTGGTAGCTAAGATAGCATTTACAAGATGAGGATTGCCTCCTTTTATTCCTCTGTTTTCATCACTTCTTATTCTCTCATTTGTATAAGTAAACTGTAATGTTTGAGCATCTTTTAAACTTGTAAATATCAAGAAATCTCCACCATTACTTACCGTATCTGCAGTAATGCCAACAACTTTAAATCTATCTCTACCCATCTCTATATATTCACCGAGTTTATAGTTTGTTTTTTTAGAAACAACCACTTCATAATGCTCTTTTTGAAGTACTCTACCCTCTATAAGCTTTCCTCTATCTATCACTTGAATTTTTCCTAATGGGTCATAACCGACAAGCATTACTTTGAAATCACCATAGCTATTTTCCATCTGAAATGTTTGAAAAGTGATAGCTTCAGCTGAAGCTATTCCATCTTGATAAGATATTTGATTTTTTAAATCTTCATGTATTTTTGAAGTTTGTGCAAATGGTCCAAGTGTATCTTGTTGTACCACCCATATATCTGCACCAGCATCATCTATGAAAACTTGTGCATCATAGACCATTCCTCTGTATACACCTATCATAATAACGACTATTCCCAAAAGGACACCAACACTTATAGCAGTAATTAGAAATTTGCTAAGAGAGTGTTGTATATCTTTTACTGCAAGATTAATCATTATAGATTTTCATCCCATCTGTTAGTGTTTTTTTCTTTGCATCTGGTAGGACAATAGTAAGATTAGGCATTATGTCTGTTGTAGCAATATCTTTTTCACCATAAGCAAGAATATGAAGAGGTTTAAAATGTACTATATTCTCTTTTACTATCCATACACCCTGTTGCTCTTTATACATACTTAAACCGTGAGATGGTACTTTTGTAATATTTTTCAACTCTTTAATATCTATATAAACAATAGCTTGTTCTTGTAGATAGAAAGGGATAGGAAGTGTATCAAAAGCTACATCAATCTCTCTTTCATAGGTAATATTATTATTAACAGGTTTAATATTTACTACTGTCGCACTATATTTTTTTGAAGAGGAACGAAGTTTGATTGTTGCTTTATCACCTATCTTTACATCCCCACTTATACGAGTATCTATATGTGTTGCTACCCATACATCTTTTGGATTTACTATATCTATAAAATTTTGATTTGCATTTATAATAGAAAAATTTGAGATATATTTTTTAGTGACATATCCAGCAATAGGTGCTGTTGTTGTAAATCGTGAAAGTTTTGCATTAAGACCACCTAAAGAAGCTTCAAGTTCTATCTTTTGACTATGGAGAGAATCTATTTTTGAGTTTATACTTTCTACTTTTAATTTTGCTGTTAGAGCATTTGTTTCAAATTTTTTAAAATCTAATTCAGAGATAGCACCTTTTGTATAAAGTTTTTTATTTTTTTTCAAAATTTCTTTCTGATATGATGCAGAGACTTGAGCACTTTTTTTATCTATTGAAAGAGAGTGTGTATCATTTTTAAGTTTTTCTATTGTTGCTTGAAGCTCTTTTATTTTATCTTTCAAATCAACACTATCAACTGTTGCTATAAGTTTATCTTTTTCTATAAATTCACCCTCTTCAAGGTTGAAATCAAGTACTTTTCCACCAAAAATAGAACCTATTTTATAGATATTTTTAGAACTTACTTCTCCTACACCATTTACTCTAACAGCCATATCTCCTTGAGATGTACTCAATGTTTTATATGTATGTTTAGGAACATACACCTTGTTATAAAATCCAAATCCAACCAAACCGACAACTGTTGCAGTGATGATATATTTTTTCATAGTAATTAAAGCCTTTTAATAAATTATAAAAGGGATTTTACTTGAATGAAGTTAGGATAACATTAAGAAAATTAATTAGAAAAACTAAACCCAATAGAGAATTTACTAACATTTTGTTTGTACGTATATAAGCTTTCAACATAACCACTAAAAACTTTTATGAAAAGGTTATTATGTATAAGTGGGTGAGAATATGTCAATTCTATTGCACCTTTTTTAGTTTTTAAATTCCCTCTTGACATAAATGTAATCATATTTCGATTAAAAAAATATCTGAATTTTATACTTGAATAACCTGTATAATCTATCATATCAGGATTATCATCTGTTTTTGCTGACTCTGGAATTCTTGCCCATACAGTTACATCTGTTATAAGTGTTTCGTTTTTAAAGCTTAAAGTCCAATAGAAATAATTTATACTTTTAGAAAGATTGCCTAATTTTGTTTCATTATTAAACACTATCTCTTTTGTATCTGGTTTTCCATTTGACCTATGTGCAAGAGCAAATTTAAAAGAGTTTAATCCAAAAAGAGAGAATTGATTGGCAATAGGAAAGATTACAAATCCTTCAGGATTATAAACACTATCTCTAAAAGGAGAAGAGTTTATATATATTTGCCAAAATGCTTGATGAGTGTAAGAAACATAATATTTTTCATTTAAACCTAAAACATCATAATGTACTTGTAACTTTAAACTTACTTGTATTTCAGCTTCAATATTAGCATATTCTACGTTGGGAATACGAGAACTATATTTTTTATTTGCTATACCATACGGTAAAAGATAGTTTGTTTTATAAGGTTCAAAACTAATATCTCCATCTAGCCAATTTTGCATACTCTTTTTTGAAATATTTTCATCAAATTGAAATAGTTGTCTAGTTTCATTTCCAAAAAGAGAGAGTGTAATTAATAATAAAGCAATAATTTTCAAAATTTATCCTAATCTTTTTTTAATTATACAATTTATTACTTAGTTCTCGCTACCATAATTCCTGATAAAATGATAAGAGTTATCCCGATAAGAGTTATAAAAGAGGGGAAATTATCTCCTAATATAAGACCTACTACGATGGCAAATACGATGTTTGTATAGCTTATCGCTCCAACTATTCCTGCTTTTGTTTCCCCATAGGCTTTTGTCATTAACATCTGAGAAATGGTTGCAAAAATTCCCATACCGATAAGATATACCCACAATATACCTTGAGGTACTATAAACTTACCTAACATAAAATCCAAAGCAGAAATATGAATATAGGGAGAAAGGAAAAAGAGTAAAAGAGGGCCAAATGTTCCTACACTCATAAAAGAGAGAACAATAGCACGAGTATCATAATAGTTCTGTAACTCTCTAATAGATGTATATGCCAATGCTGCTCCAATACCACTAAAAATACCCAAAATATCATATTTAGAGAAGCCATCTATTGTTGGTTGTGTTATAAAAAGCATCCCTATAAAACCTATGAAAATAGCGAACCATCCTTTAGCATTTAACTTCTCATTTAAAAATAGCCAAGCAAAAATAGCTGTAAATATAGGGGCAGTTTTAGAGTATGTCATAGCATCTCCAAGTGGAATATGTGCAATATTATAAAAAAAAGCAAGAAGAGCAACAAATCCCATAGTTCCACGAAAAAGAAGTAGCCAAGGCTTTCCTCCTTTGTTTACAAGAGGAGTTTTCCATATAGCAAACCCTATAATAATAACTCCAGCTATATTTCTAAAAAATACAACCTCCAACGAACTCAAATTTTCACTTGCTAACTTAGCAAATGCACCCATTATTGCGAATGTAAAAGATGCAATAAGCATATATTTTACACCACTATTTAATTCTTTTATTATTTTCATATTGAAAGTATATCTAATTTATAAAAATAGATAATACAATCATAAATATAGTTTGTGAAAAACTATATTATTCCTATATCTATTTTTTATGCTAATT
>Ga0256827_10003341_pt1 | contig 10202 bp, 6 predicted proteins | sample CV84metaG_FD_185977 | JGI IMG/M metagenome (GOLD analysis project Ga0256827, IMG submission 185977) | Hydrothermal vent microbial communities from East Pacific Rise, Pacific Ocean - CV84 | ecosystem: Environmental > Aquatic > Marine > Hydrothermal vents | place: Pacific Ocean: East Pacific Rise...
TGAGATGGCGGTTCCTAAGTCTTTATTTTCTAAACGAGCAGTTAAAATAATAACGGGTTTTAAATTTTCTCGACTTTCAATAACATCACCGGATTGTGGTTTTATATCACAAAAGAATGATAATGGGCGAGTTGTTCCATCTGGTAAAAATATTGCTTGATTTTTTAATATTGACAGGTCGTTATCAGCAAAATCTAAGAAACGCATAATTACTCTTCGCATCTGTTGTTGTTCTTGAATATCACCTATTTGTAACCCTGATGTCATTGATGCTTGGTCTGGATTTGGAGTAGGTATATTAGCACTTTTACCAATTGGTATCCCCTCTATTATAGATTTAAGTTGTATGTTAAAGTTATTTAAATTTATGTTGTAATAAGATAATTTATCTAATTTTGGTTTTATAATAAGAGTTGGACCTTCCGGTACTAAACCATCATCAATATCAACAATACCGGGTATATTACTCATAACTATATGGCATTGATCTGCTATATCTTGTAGAGTTTTATAATTGTCTCCAAATATTTTAATCTCAATAGGTTGAGCTTTACCTATTAAATCTCCAAGTAAATCGGCTATTCTTTGTCCAAATTCAACATTTAATACCGGAACTTTAGCCGATATGTTGTGCCGTAATTCGGTTATAACTTCTTCTGTAGATTTTGTTCTATTATGTTTTAATTGAATAGAATAATCTCCTTCGTTTGCCGGATGAGACCTAAAAGACATTCTTATACCAGTTCGCCTAGAGTAAGATTGTACATTATTATTCTTCATAATAATCTCTTCCATCTGCTTACATAATCTATCTGTTTCGGCTATTGTTGTTCCGGGAGGTGAATAATAATCAAGTACTATTGAACCTTCATCCAAATCAGGCAAGAATCCTGTTTGTAAGTTTTTTGATGAGTAATAACCTAATGATATTAAAAGTATAATAAATATTATTGAATATATAGGTTTATTAAAAAAATATGACAATTTATCTATTTTTACATTTCGTTGTTTTTCTTTTTTACTGTTTGAATAACCTATAATTATATGAAATACAGGTAATAACAACCATGTAACTAGAAAAGATACTATCATTGTTATTTGCATAGTATCTGATAATACACGGAAAAAACTTCCGGCTAAACCACTCATTAATCTAAAAGGAAAATGTATTACTATTGTAGATAAAGAAGATGCTATCATTGCAGGCAATAGGAATTTTATAGACATCTGTACAATCTTATATCTATTTAATTCCGGGTAATCTTCATGGTTTTTATATATTTGTTCTATAATAACGATAGCATCATCAATAATTAATCCTACAGAGGCTGCAATAGCTCCTAATGACATTATGTTTATTGTTATTCCAAAGATATGTAATACTAATAACGAGAAAGCTACAGTTACCGGTATTGTTAGCAAAACAACTAAACTTGAACGCCACGAATGTAAAAAAAGTATTATAACTAAAAATGCTAATATTAATCCTTCGTATATAGTTTTTATTGTACTATTTACACTCTCAGAAACAAATGCACTTTGATTGTAGTAAGGTTTTAATTTATACCCTTTAGGTAATGTTTTACTTATTTCTCGAGCTTTTTGTTCTACACTTTTTGAAAAATTGGTTAAGTTTATATTTGGTTGTTTTATTAAATCTATAATAACAGCATTATTTCCATTTGCATTTATTTTTACAAATTCTTGCTGTGCTTCTATTTTTATTTTTGCAATATCTTTAACTCTTATAAACCTATTATTATATCTTTTAATAATTATGTTATTTATATCGTCAGTATTTTCAATACGAGAATCTAACAAAGTAAGATACATTCTATAATGTTCGGATAATAATCCTGCTGATGAAACAAAATTATTATTATTAAAAGCATCTATTATATCGTTGGGGGTAATTCCTAATGATGTCATTTTATTAACATCCGGTTCTATAATAAATTCTTTATTTCTCCCACCTCTAATAATTACATTTGATATTCCACTTGTTTGTAAAAATGCCGGTTTTATAATAATATTTGCAATATCTTTTAAATCAACATCTGTTTTATCCGGATTCTCAAGGGTATAACCATAAACCGGAAATAGAGATTGATTCATAACCTCTGCTGATATATTTACATCATTAGGTAAGAAGTTTTTAATTTCATTTATTCGACTCTCAAGTTGAGGTTTAAGGGTGTAAATATCTAGTCCCCATTCAAAATAAACCTCAATAGTAGCACTCCCTCTACTGGTATTGCTTTTTACAAGATTTACACCTCTAACTTTTTTTACAGCACTCTCTATAGGTTGAGTTATGCTAACCATCATTTTTTCAATGGGTATATGACCTGCATCTACAATAATAGATATACGAGGAAACTGTACTTCAGGAAACAGATTTGTTTTCATCCTTGTAAAAGAGAATACACCTGCTATAAATACAAGTACTCCTAGTAGTAATATAGATTTTTTAAATATCTTATAGTAATTTTTCACTTTTAATATCTTTCTATTAAAACAGTATTATTTAGTCCGTATGCTCCTTCACTTATAAATAAGTCATCTTTTTTAAATATGGGTTTTAATATCTCAACTTTATTATGTGTTTGATTTCCTATTTTTACAAATGTTCTAATTGCAGTACTATCATTTATTAACTTCATTACCCAATATTTTGACATTAAAGCATCTGTTTGTAAGCACGATTTTGGTAATATTTGATTTCTTGCAGGTGATCCTTTGTCTATAAGAACATTTAAAATTAAATTTTCAGGAATAAATTGTTTTGTATCTAATTTTGCTAAAACTTGTTCGGTTTGAGAGACTTCATCTACTTGAGGTAGGATATTTACTATAGTAGCTTGTATTTTTGTATTGTCAGGTAGTATTGCAATGCATTTTTCACCTTCTTTTATAAATTTATTGTATTCAAAAGGTATATTTATTTGTAATTTCAAATCATTCAATTCCAGTATTGTACATAATATATTTCCACTATTTGTAAAAACATTACCGTTCACAATCTTTAAATCTGTTAATTGCCCATCTACAGGAGCATCTATTTTAATTGTTCCATAGTTATTTGATTTATTAGTTTTATTATTCATAATATATGCTTCGGTTGTTTGTATCTCAAACAGTACCTTTCCTTTTTTCACTTTATCTCCTTGTCTTACATTTACCTTTGTTATATATCCATTAATAGGTGAAACTAAATTATTTTTATTTAAATAAACTGTTTTTCCGGTTAGTTTTAAGTAACTAGGTAAATAACCCTCTTTTATTTTAGTTACTTTAACTTTAGCTTTTGGTGTTAATTTGTTGTTATCCGGTTCTATATTTTTACAAGAAAATAAGAAGGTAAAAATGGCTAATAATATTATAAGTTTATTCATTTTTTTAATTTAAAAATTCCAATAATTATAGTTATTTATTAAAATTTGTTTTTCTGTTTGTAAGTTTATAAGCTCTTGTTTCTTTGATGATAAATCTCTGATTAACAGCTTTATATCCATTATTGATGCTTGTCCTTGCGATAATTTAATTTTATACTGTTTAATTAAATTTTTGTATTGTAATATTTGTGTATTTATAATATCTACACGTTGTTTTATTGATTCTATTTGAATCAGATATTTTGTTTTATTAATGTTGTATCTATTTATAAAATTTTGTTTTTCAAACTCTAAGGTTTTTATTTTTATAATAGTTTTATCGTTTTGTATTTTTTTTTGATTACCATCAAAGATATTTAATTTAAAATTTACTCCTGCTAATGCCCCTAATCTATTAAATGATGGTTGATAAATGGCATTCATACCAATATTTGCAAATAAATTTAATTTAGGTTTATACTTTTGATTAAATACATTTTGTTCTGCTAAAATATTTAAACTGTCTAATGTGTATTTTGCTAAAAATTCTGAATTTAGGATAGTATTATTTTTTATTTTTAATTGTATATTTTTAATGTCATTTATAGATGTATCATTTATTCCACAAAGTATTTGCAAATCAGCTAAGCTATTTGTGTATTGAGATGTATATTTTTTTAATAAAATTTGATAATTCTTCAATTCTATATTTAATAGAATTAGGTCTGTTTGTTGGTATATTGCATTTTCAACAAGTTTTTGCATTATCTCAACAGGCTCTTTCAGGCTGTTAATAAGTTCATTATTTATCTCTTTTTGCTTTTTATATCTTAAACATATAATATATTGATATGATATTACTTGTTCGAGTTCGTGTATTGTTAGATTTATGGTATTTATATTAATTTTAGTTGATATCTCTGCTTTTTGTGAATATGCTTTATATCTATTTCTATTTAATAATGGTTGTGTTATAGATGCAAAGGCTTGATACTGTCCACCATTAGAGAAAGCCAAATCGTAACCTGTATAATTTGTAACATTACCATCAGACACAAATTGGAACTTATTATTACCATTATCATGAGATATTATTGGTGCAAAAAGTAGGTTTGCTTCTAAATTAATTTGAGGTTTTGTTAATCTACTTTTTATTTGTTTTATGTTGATAGAAACTAACTCGTTAGCATCTTTTGTTTTATTAATTAATGGACTATTATCTTTTGCTTGAACTAAAAAATAGCTTAATCCTTTAGGTTGAGTATAGGATAATATTGATATAAATAAGAATAAATTTATTAATAATAATCTCATAGTAAAGCAAATGTAATTATATTTTTATAAACTTTTCATATTATTACAGTGTAAAAATGTGTGTGTCAATCTGTTAATTTTCTGACCACCATTAATCCATCACGTATAGGAAATATTACATTTTCTACACGAGGGTCATCATTAACCATTTTATTAAATTTTATTAACTCTTTGGTATGTAAATCTGTTTTTGATACCTCTTTGTTAACTTTGCCATACCACAAGATATTGTCTGCAATAATAAACCCTCCTTTTTTAACTTTATCAAATACAAGATTGTAATATTCTGTATATTGTCTTTTATCGGCATCAATAAAAATAAGGTCAAACTCTTCTTTTAAATAAGGTATAATATTACAAGCATCACCTATTTTAAATATTATTTTATCTTTATAACAGCTACGGTTAAAAAATGAATTTGTAAAATCTTCTAATTCATCGTTAATATCTATTGTTATTAATTTACCATCTTTTTTTAACCCTTTTGCTAAGCATAAAGCAGAATAACCGGTAAAAGTTCCTAATTCCAATATATTTTTAGGTTTAATCATTGAGCTAATCATCTCTAATATTTTACCCTGTATTACTCCTGACAACATTTGAGGATGTATGATTTTTAGGTATGTTTCTCTCTCTAATTCCTTTAATAGAGGGTCAACATCTGTTGAGTGATTTACAATGTATTGTGATAAAGATTCGTCAAAACGATGCATTTCATTAAATTTTAGCGTTTGCAAAACTAATATTTTTTATCTAAAAAAATGTTTTTATAAGTTGTTATTTTATAAATAGTTAGTGTATTTTATGAGTTTTTTTATAAAAAAACTTTGCATAATAGAATTTAGAATTTATCTTTGCAGACGTAAAACGCGAGAATAGCTCAGTTGGTAGAGCACGACCTTGCCAAGGTCGGGGTCGCGGGTTCGAATCCCGTTTCCCGCTCTGTTCTTTGTATGTTGCCCAGGTGGCGGAATTGGTAGACGCGCAGGACTTAAAATCCTGTGGGCAGTAATGCCCGTGCCGGTTCGAGACCGGCCCCGGGTACTTTAAGGATAAAGCACTTACAATTTATTTTGTAGGTGCTTTTTTATTTTAAATGATATTAATTAATGAATTTATAAATCTTTTAACTTCAATATCTGAACTTTTATAGCTAACTATTTTTATTTCTAATGGTGTTTTTAAAAATTTATTTAATGATTTTTTTATTGCATCAAAAATCCAGTCTTTATTATTACCAAAGACACCACCACCTATTAAAGTTAGGTAAACTTTACTGTTTTTAGTTTTTTCGTAATTTAATAGTGCAGAATAAAAGGTTGCTTCGTATGTTGCTTCTAATATTAATCTTGCAAAAGTCTCCCAAACCTCTTTCTTAATATCTGAATATGCAATAGGTAAGGCGGAACAGTATGCTTGTGTTACAATATTTTTACTTTTATTAACAGTTACTTCGGTATTTAATTGTAATCCTATTCTTAATTTTCCTTTTAATTGTTCATATTCATTATCTGATTTACTTTTGATTATATCCGATATTTTATTTAAACCATCTTTATTAGCAATAACATAACCATTAGACATTTCCCATAAATAGTTATTATTATTTCCTAACTCCTCTCCTATATCTTTTAAACAATCTATTTGATGTGTAGAGTCTTGTCCTATTCGCCCATCTATATTAATAAAATAATTTCTATAAATTGTTCCTGCTCCACAAGCTATTGCACATGCAGGTCCTTGAGTATAATCATATTCATAAATACCAACACCTTCTACCGGACTCACATCCGGACTTGCCATTTCTAATAAATTAAATTGAGATGCTACTTGAAAAAATGCTCCATTATTATTTTTATTACAATGTAGTTCTTGGATATCCTCAACTACTTCGGATAATGTAATTTTTGATTTGTAATTATCAAGAAAATCTACTCTATTTCTTAACTCTTGTAATGAGGGGAGTTCTAAATAACCATAGATATACTCTTTATGATTTATTTTAGATATAAGTTTATTATCTTTAAGTTTAATATTGTTTCTGACACTTTTTGGATTATTTTCTATAAATCCCATTAACTCTTCAAACCACATTGTAGATTGCTATTTGAAAATCTCAAAAGAAAAACTTTTTATTAATCTTTCGTCAGGAGGTATACTCATAATCCAATCTATAATATTTTTATAATTAACATCTTCTGTATAAAAGATATCCTTCTTCAATAATACTATAATTAATCTGTCTGTTTCTCTATTCTTTGATTTATCATCTATGGTCATTTCATAAGATTCTATTAGGCTTGGGTCAGGAAAATTATATTCGGTAAAAGCTTTTAATACTTTTGATTTTTCGTAATCATTAGGTAGTAAAATATATGATTCGTTTGAAAATATAAATGCTCTAACATAACAATCTAATGTGGGTTTTATTGTAAAAGATAGTCCCTCTCCTATTTTATAGACATTTTGTACATTTTTAATCCAAGCATTAAATTCTAAATCTTTTGTTGTGTGGTATTTTACTACTGTACAATTAATTCTAACTGTATATTTTATCTGATGTTCTGCTGTAAAGCCTTCTTCAGAACTTATTATATCTATATTTTTAACTATTCCGTTTATATTTGATAATATATCAGATGTAAATAGCTCTGCCATAGATTTTTCTGTTTCACTTCTAAAGTAATTAGTATATGAACTAATATTTTCTTCTATTCCGGCTGTTTTTAATGCATTTATTTTTGCATTGTTTATTGCTTTTTGTTTTACCTGTTCTAAAGATTCTCCACCAACAGCGATTCCTAATATATTTTTTAATTTATATTCTGTATACTTTTTTTTAGCATATATTGGTGTTAAAAATATATTTAATAGTAGTATTAATGTTATTATATTTTTCATTTGGTTAAAGTTTTATTTATTATTTTTTTCTATTATCTATTTTCACTTTTATTAAGATATCATTTTTATAAATAGCTTCGTATATTACTTCTCCTCTTATTTCATAGTAAGTTAATTTTCCATATTTTTTGCCATTTTTATAGTTTATTTCACTTTTAATAGGTCCTTCTTTATACCAAGTTTTCCATACCCCATCTTCTAATCCATTTTTATAATTTTCTAATCTTAATAATTTATCATATTTATTGTAGTATAACCATTCTCCATTTTTCAGATTATTAGTATAATAACCTTTCATTATCTTTTTACCATTAGGTCTCCATGTAGCATAATCGCCATTTAAATTACCATTTAAATAATTTTCTTCTAACCTAAGTTGTTTATTGGAATACCAATATTTAGCATTTCCATTTTTTAAATTGTTTTTATATGATAATATATATTCTTGTGTACCATCTTTGAACCAAGAACGCCAAGTACTATCCATTAATCCGTGTTTGAAATATCCGTTAAGCTCTTCCTGACCATTCTCATACCAACTTTGCCAAAAGCCATTTTCTTTGCCTAAAATAAAATCTCCTTCGTGAAATTTTTGTCTATTCTCATAATAAATAATCCAATGCCCATTCTTAAATCCATTTTTATAATCCCCCTCTTTCCATATTTCGCCATTACCATACCAAAAAGTCCAATGCCCTGTCATTTTATTATTTTTGTAATATCCACTATTACCTTTTTTACCATCAGTTCTCCAATATGTCCATAACCCATCTTGTTTGTCATTTAAAAAATTACCTTCGATATCAAGTTTGCCATCTTCGTGCCACCATATAGCCTTTCCATTCTTTAGCCCATCTTTAAACCATATTTGATTTGATGTTTGACCATTAGAATACCAACTAACTTGTTTGCCATCTTTAATGCCATTCTTATATGTTATTAAAAGTTTTGGTTTGCCATCGTGATACCAATAATTCCAGATACTATCTTTTTTACCATTAATAATTAATCCTGACATCTCTTTCTGACCATTTTCATAGTATCTTATGTTAAATCCATTCTGATAATTTATCTCACTCCGTAAATTTCCATCTCTATAATAAGATAACCATTTGCCTGTTTTAACACCATTTATATAATGTCCTGATGACATCATTTTTCCATTTATATAATATGTTTTCCAAAAACCATTAGGTAGTTTATTTTTATAATTTCCTGTTATTTTTATGTTGTTATTTTTGTAGTAAGATGTATATACTCCTTCACCATTTTTAATAGTTTGTGTATTATTTTTATCCCAATAATTTATTAGATATGTAGTATCATTTATATAAAATTCTTCTTTTTTTATTTTTCCCAAAGCATTATATGTTATCCAAGTGCTATCTTTTACTCCCATTTTATAATAACCTTTTACTTTGGGATTAGAATTAATATAGTTTTCTGTAAAATGTCCATTTAATATACCATTTTTAAATTGCCCTTGATTTTTTATATTTCCATTTTTAAAATAGTATGTTATTTTACCATTAACAATTCCATCTTTAAATTCTATCTCTTGCTCCTTTACCCCCGTACTATCGTAATATGTCCAGATACCAAATTCTTTACCATCTTTTAATATGCCGGAACTTGCAAGAGTGCCATCTTTATAAAAGGTTGTTATTTTTTCTTGACTCCAAGTGTATTGAGCAATTAATACAAATAATATTAAAATAATCTTATTCATCTTTTTTTATATAAATTCTTTATTCTAGATAACAAAAATAGTAAAAAATTTAACTCTAATTATTTCTATATAAATTATAGTATATTATACTTACAAATAACCCTAACTTAAAATTAACATACAAAAAAGCATCAAAATAAGTTTAAAATAATACATGTATTATTTATTGATATACAATGTATTACGTCGTATAATTAAAAATAGATTGAATTAAATATTAAAAATAACTGAATTTTTTATTTCATTATTTCAAAATATAGTTATTTTCGCTTAATAAAATTAAACAATTATTTATGAATTATAGTTTTCTTAGTTTTTTAACCTTAATAGGTGCTTTAGGTTTATTTCTTTATGGAATGAAACTAATGAGTGAAGCATTACAAAAAGTTGCTGGTAGTAAATTACGTAATTTTCTTGCAGTAATGACATCTAACAGAGTAAAAGGTGTATTAACAGGAGTGTTAATAACAGCTATTATTCAATCGTCAAGTGCAACAACAGTAATGATTGTAAGTTTTGTTAATGCCGGATTACTTACTTTAACAGAGTCTGTTGGTATAATAATGGGTGCAAATATTGGAACAACAGTAACAGCTTGGCTTATATCAATACTTGGCTTTAAAGTTAAAATGAGTGTATTGGCTTATCCAATAATAGGAATTGGCTTTCCTCTTATATTTTCAAAAAAGACAAAGCATCAATCGTGGGGTCAAGTAATAATAGGTTTTGCCCTATTATTTATAGGATTAGAAAGTTTAAAAAGCAGTGTGCCTGATTTACGACACAATCCGGAGATATTAGAATTTCTAAAACATTTAACCGGAATGGGTTTTGTGTCTAATCTTATCTTCTTATTTATAGGTACATTATTAACGGTAATAATT
>Ga0256827_10003342_pt1 | contig 10201 bp, 11 predicted proteins | sample CV84metaG_FD_185977 | JGI IMG/M metagenome (GOLD analysis project Ga0256827, IMG submission 185977) | Hydrothermal vent microbial communities from East Pacific Rise, Pacific Ocean - CV84 | ecosystem: Environmental > Aquatic > Marine > Hydrothermal vents | place: Pacific Ocean: East Pacific Rise...
GATCGGATACCTTTTTATACTTAATTTTACAAAATAGGAAATAAACTTTGTCAACACTACATCATGAAATAGAAAAACATATTAAAAAGCTGGTAAATCCACTCAAAGAGGGGGAATCACTTTTAGAAGTACTTAAAATAAAGCTTACAAAAAAAGAGTTAAAACTTCTTAAAGCATGGACTGAGGAGATTTCTGCACAAGAGATTCAGTCAAAGCTTGCTTTAGATGAAGAGCGTTACGGTGAACTCTCTGCAAAACTAATCAAAAAACTCAATCAGGAGAAGATCAAACAGGCTATTTGTATTTAAATATCTTCTACGTTACTAATCAATTCTATGATGGATATTCTCTTAAACTATTGTTTAAGTTTTTTCTACAGTTAATAAAAAATAAAGACAAATAGAGTAGACTAGAATATAGACTTCTAACAAAGGAGTATATTATGGCAGTATTACAATCATACGGTGCAGCAGAAGTTGTTACAGGATCTTGTCATTTACTTCAATTGCAAAATGGTATTAGTATTCTGATCGACTGCGGAATGTTTCAGGGTGCAGTTGAAGAACGTAACTATGAGCCTTTTGGATTCGATCCTGCAACAGTGGATTTTCTTCTTATTACACATGCCCATCTTGATCATGTAGGGCGTATACCAAAACTGGTTAAAGAAGGATTTGACGGTACTATCATTACTCATCAATCGACTATGGATCTTGCGGAGGTTGTTCTGCTTGATAGTGCGCATCTAATGGAAGAGAGTTATAAAACAGCTTACAGAAAAGCCCAACGACAGGGTAAAGAAAGAGAAATAAGAAAACCTCTGTATGAAACACATGATGTTCGTGCTGTTTTTCGTACACCGATTATCTATATCAGATATGATGAATCTATCAAACTTGAAAATGATATTGGTATTCTTTTTAAGAATGCAGGGCATATTTTAGATTCTGCTATTATTCAAATAGATATTAAAGAAGATGGAGCAAAAAAAACTATTGTTTTCAGTGGAGACCTTGGTAATGACTATGATCTTGTCATGCCTTCACCTGATACTGTTGAAAAAGCAGATGCCCTTTTCATTGAATCTACTTACGGAGATAGAAATCACAAAGGTATTGAAGAGAGTGATCTTGAACTGCAACAAGTTATATTGGAAACATTCAAAAAGAATGGGAATGTACTGATCCCCTCTTTTGCTATTGAGCGTACACAAGAGATACTCTGTCTACTTAAACAAATGTATAACAGAGGAGATCTTCCTCCTTGTCAAATATTTCTGGATTCACCTATGGCAATACGTGCAACAGAGATCTATAAGCGTTATCATAAAGAGTTGAGTCAATGCTGTAACGACTTTTTAGAGAAGGACGGAACGATCTTTGATTTCCCATACTTGCACTATTCACTCAAAGTACAGGACTCCATGAAGATCAATGATGTAGAATCTCGATGTATCATCATTGCCGGTGCAGGCATGTGCAACGGTGGTAGGATACTACAGCACTTTAAACATCGTCTTTGGGATGAGAAGAATGCACTGGTCTTTGTAGGGTATCAGGTTGAAGGTACATTGGGACGAAAGATCGTAGACGGTGCTAAAAAGATAGAAGTCTATCATGAAGAGATCATTGTTAAAGCCAATGTACATACGATCAACGGTTTTTCGGCTCATGCTGACCAGGATGGACTCATTGAATGGATGTCAAAATTCAATAAACTTGATAGGATTTTTCTCATACATGGAGAAAGAGATAAGCAGGAGATACTTCTTAATAAAATTAAAGATCATTTAGATAAAAAGGTACATATTGTCAAATTTGGAGAAAGTATAGGTATCTGATCTGGAGAACGACTTCATGATATAATACAAAACAACGAAGGAGTTTAATGCTTAGATCACATAAGATTATTTATGGAGTGTATATACTGGTTTGGATCATCATGGCGATCAATCCGAAATACCCTCAAGATTGGCTACTTGAAAATGTATTGGTTTTTCTTATTTTTCCTCTAATCGTTTGGATGGATACAAAATATAAATTCACCTCTACAAGTTTGATACTGCTTCTAATCTTTGCAAGCCTGCACTCTTTAGGGGCACATTACACTTATGCAGAGATGAAGCATTTTGATATGATCACACACTTTTTTGGGTTTGAAAGAAATCATTTTGACCGTCTGGTACATTTTCTCTTTGGATTATTAACATTCAGAATCATTTTTGAGATGCTTATACCAAATATTTTAACAGTGAGATCCATCCTACTTTCTACCTTAACAATGATCATCTCTATTTCTACTCTTTATGAGATTCTTGAATGGCTTGCTGCAGTGGTCTTTCATCCTGAACTCGGTATAGCCTTTTTAGGTACACAAGGTGATATATGGGATGCTCAAAAAGATACGATCTCTGCCATACTAGGTGCATTGATCAATATAGGATTCTATAGCCACTATAGAAAACTGTTACAGGAGAAACAAAAATAATTTTATACTATTTGATTATACTCCACACCAAGCCTTAATAAGTCGCTGTTGATATGATGTTCTTTGAAAGCAACATCCTCGATCTTTTTACGATTGAAACCTCCTGAATTATAACAGATCACAGCACTTTTATCTCCTTCGAGAAGTCCGTCTATGGCATGTGTTATAAAATGAAAGGCCATTAAACGATCATACACCGTCGGATTCCCTCCACGTTGAATGTGACCCAGTACCATGATACGTGATTCAACACCGATATCATCCTCAAACCACTTTGCTATCTGTTCTGAGTTTTGTAAGGCTTCTGAGACAACAGCGATAAAATACTCTCTGCCCTCTTTGATCTGTTTTTTAAAACGCCTTTTATAACTGTTCAGATCATAAGGGATCTCAGGTATAAGGCACATTTCCGCACCGCTTGTCAGTGCAGACACCAGTGCCAGATATCCGCACTCTCTTCCCATAGCCTCTATTACAAATGCCCGACCGAATGAAGAGGCTGTATCACGAATGGAATCTATAGCATATTTAATGACATTCAATGCTGTATCGACTCCCAGAGAATACTCTGTCCCGGCAATATCATTGTCTATGGTAGAGGGTACCCCGCTGAACCCTATGCCTTCACTTTCATCACTTAGTTTCTGCATCCCTTTGAACGATCCGTCACCACCCAATACGATCAGGTATTCTATACCGTGTAATTTAAGATTATCTATTGCCTTTTTGCGGTATTTTAGCTCTAAAAAACGTTTTGACCGTGCTGTATGTATCTTGGTACCGCCGCGGGAAATGATACCGGCAACATCACTGTAGCCGGCTTTATATATCTTGTTGTCTATCAAGCCCTCAAAACCGTGGGCAACGAAATAAGGTGTCAGTCCTTTGGCAACGCCGTATTCAACAAAACGTTTCAGTGCAGCATTCATACCTGAGACATCTCCTCCGGAACAGAGTATGGCAATTTTCTTCATCTTTCACCTCTTTTTTTGATTATAGCAAAAATGGTATATAATAGATCATAAGGAAATCACTATGAAGAAACCAACAAAGAGAAACGGTAAAAAGATACAATTTCCCTGGCAGAAACCAAAATCCAAACTGGAAGACCCCAATGCTCCACAACAAGTAAAAGAGATCATGCAAAGTCCAAGTTATCAGCTTCTTGAGAAGAATCTCTCCTTTATAGGCTCCGATGAAGCACGAGGCATAAGACTTCAACTTGATTATCTTAGAGCTGAAGTTAAGATGAAAGAAGAGCATATAGATCATACGATCGTTGTTTTTGGTAGTGCACGTATTGTTGAGTATGAAAGTGCTCTTCAGAAACTCAAAGAGATTGAAAAAGAATTAGAAAGAGCACCACGGGAAGAGAAACTTCTCTCAAAACTACATAGTGCTGAACGTATGGTTGAAAAAAGTATTTATTATGATCAAGCACGAGAGTTAGGCAGACTGGTAGGTCTTAGCGGCAATGGACCAGAAGATTGTCGTATCACACTTATGACAGGAGGAGGTCCTGGAATTATGGAAGCAGCTAATAGAGGTGCTTTTGATGTAGGTGCAAAAAGTATAGGACTGAATATTGAACTTCCACATGAACAATTCCCTAACCCATACATTACACCTGATCTCTGTTTTCAGTTCCACTACTTTGCTATACGTAAACTACACTTTACACAACGTGCAAAAGCACTGGTAGTGTTTCCGGGAGGCTTCGGTACACTGGATGAACTGTTCGATATTCTTACCCTGATACAAACACAGAAAAGTGCTCCTATCCCTGTTGTACTTGTATCGGGAAACTATTGGAAAAAGACTATAGATTTTGATTTTTTACTTGAAGAAGGTGTGATCACTACTACAGATCTTGAGCTTTTCATTTTTGTTGAGAGTGCACAGGAGGCATGGCAGGAGATCAGGCAGTGGTATAAAGATAATGGTATTTTTGAGCTTCTCTAAAGAAAAGTTATGATAGATTAGATAAATAAGAGTAAAAAGGTCTCAATTTGGAAATCACACACTTTTTTGAAGCATTGTGGAGTCTTAGTATCTCCATGGCACCATATATACTGTTTGGGTTGCTCTTTGCAGGGATCCTGCATGAGTTGGTACCTGAGAGTATTGTCACTAAACATTTGGGAAAAGAGAACATTACTTCGGTGGTAAAATCTACACTCTTTGGTATCCCTCTGCCTGTCTGTTCCTGTGGTGTCATTCCTTTGGCAACTTCCATTAAGAAGTCTGGTGCCAGTAAAGGGGCTACACTCTCTTTTCTTATCTCTACTCCTATTACCGGTATTGACTCCATACTGGCCACTTACGGGATATTCGGATGGATATTTACTCTTTATCGTGCCGTGACTTCGATGGTCATTGCAATGGTTGCAGGTATTCTGACGAATATTTTTGATAAAGATACTTCGACAAGTTTGCTTGATGAGCAGAGTCAAAGTACAGTAACCGTAAAAGAAAATAGACCATATTTTTCTGTAAATGCACCCAAAGAAGAGTCTTGTGGTACAGGGGAAGGAAACTGTTGCAGTAGTGTAAATGATGAAAAGAAAAACTTTTCTTTCGTAGCTGCACTTAAATATGCATTTGTCACACTCTTAGGTGACATAGCCAAGCCTCTCTTCTGGGGGCTTCTTTTAGGTGCACTTATTACTGTAGCCATTCCCGAAAATCTTGCTGAACTTCTGAAAAATAATATATGGTTGAGTTACCTGATAGTCATTGCTATAGCTGTACCTATGTATGTCTGTGCAACAGCTTCTCTTCCCATAGCTGCAGGACTGATGCTCTCAGGTGTCAGTGCCGGTGCTGCCTTTGTCTTCCTTTCTGCCGGTCCTGCAACCAATACCGTGACCATCGGTGTAGTTAAGAAAATGTTGGGTACAAAATCATTGCTTATCTATTTGGGAAGTATTATCATTGGAAGTATTCTCTTTGGTTTAGGTCTGGACTACATTTTTGAGAGTTCGAACATTGACCCTGCTTCACTCATTCATATGGAAGAGCATGTAGGCATTATAGCCACTGTTTCTGCTGTGATATTATGGGGATTGGTTCTATGGTTTATGGTAAAACCTTATTTCAACAAGAAAGATGAATGTAGTGGCGGGAGTTGCTGTTCATAACTCCCTTTATATTTAACTCATTTCATGGACATCAGTATGAAGTGTCATCTTTTTAATGGTACTGTTACTCTCTTTCTTGGTTCCTGAGCCTGTCGAAGGATCTTTTGTTTTATTCTTCTCCTGAGTTTTCTTCTCTTTGCTTCCTGAGCTTGTCGAAGAATTTTTCATGATCATAGGAAGATCTTTCTTAGGCTTTACAGCCTTGGTTCCTGAGCTTATCGAAGGATTCTTAGCAATAATTACAATAAGTTTTCCATTTTTATATTCTGTTTTGATCATACTCTCATCTGCATCCTTCGGTAAAGACATACTTTGTTGATACATACGGACAGAACGGGATTGACTGAGCACATTGCCTGTTTTATTCTTTTGTTCTTCTACTATCTTTGCAGTAATGGACATAAGACCATTGGCAGTATTAATATCGATATGGTTCTCTTTACTCTCAGGAATACCGGTAAGCAGTTCGTAATGATCTCCTTTATCTACAAATTGATTATGTACAGCCATTTTGTAGGTTCCTAAAGGGCTTACAAGACCTGAAGTACGTTTTTGCATACGTTGATGCATACGCTCGAACATTTGATCCATATCTCGCTGCATCTGCATCATCTCTTTGAAGATGTCATCTCCAAACGGATCGTTGAAAAATGGATCATTGGCATGAAGTGAAACTGTTGTCATAAGAGGCAACAGCAGAAGTGAAAGTTTTGTATTGAACATTTTGTGCTCCTTATATTTTGATACTCAAATTATAAGACTATTTGTTTAACCGTTTTTTAACGTACTGTCAGATCATCTTCTGAGAGTTCATCAACATTTTTCTTGCCCATAACTGCAAGTAATGCACGAACACCGTGTAAAAGTTCATGATGATAGTTGGCTATATGTTTAGATTTCTGTTCTACAAGGTATTTACTCCGCTTAGCTTCATCCATCGTAGCAAGTCCTACAGGGCAATTCTTTCCCCCCGCTCCACTGCATTCTCTAGCCCTAATACATCCTGCTGAGATCATGAATCCTCTGGCAATATTCACAAAGTCAGCACCGTAACAAAGTAATTCCACAACATCATCGGGTGTCAGTACTTTTTCTGCTGCGACCACTTTGATTTTCTCTTTAAGCCCATAATCATCCAAAACATTTAAAACGATCTTCAACGATTCCCGTATAGGCAGCCCTATTTTACTCATCATCTCCAGAGGAGCTGTAGCAGAGCCACCATCACCACCGTCTATGGTAATGAAGTCTGCAATACTTTTTCCATTTTCTGCTCTGTATTTAAAGGCTTTGGCATAAAGTTCAAAATCTTCTTTGGTTGAGATCACGATCTTAAAACCTACAGGTTTTCCGGAGAGCTCCTGCAAAGAAGAGATAAAGTCAAAAAAAGTATCCATATCAGTAGCATAAGGGAAACGGTTTGGACTTATCAGATCTTCATGTGCAGGGATACCTCTATAGTAAGCGATATCATCACTCACTTTGGCTGCTAAAAGCTTACCTCCTGTCTGTTTGGCACCTTGAGCCAGTTTCACTTCTGTCATACGGCAAAAACGCATGACTTTTTTGTAGCGTTGTTCATCAAACTTTCCATTATCATCTCTCACACCGTAAAGGCCACTTCCCATTTGGAAGGTTATATCCGGCAAACCTGCAGGTACATGTGTCGGAAATAGTTCCAAAGGTTTACTCCAATCGATCCTGAAATAGACTAATTTGTCTCTGTCGAAAATAAATGAACCTCTGTCCTTCTGACGTACTACCATCTTTCTGTAGATACGTCCTGATACCTCTTTGTTGGTAAAAAATCTCATGATCTTGTAAATACTTTTGGCAAACCATGTTCCCTCTTTCATCTCTAAATAGGCTGCATTGCAATCCGTGCAATGCAGAGTAGTTAGGAAATTTGAAGTAAGTCCACCTTCTCCTGTATTAATGGGGAATCCACCTTTAAATGCTCCTTTGGCAAAAGCACGTGTACCTTCAGGAGAGATCGCACCGTCACTCATGGCCGAACGTCCTACAATGCTTCTGCTTACATAGGGTTCTTTTCTATCTTCTCCAAAAGTCACAGAGAAGTCTGATTCTACTTCATTCTCCTCTTTTACAAAATTTGCATGCTTAAAAAGGGTTTTTTGATTACCGTAAGGTTTTGTAGGAGAAAAGGAGAGGTAAGGGTTTTTCTTTGCAGCAACTTTATTGACCCAGTCTAGTTTTTCAAAAGAGTTATAGAAGGTCTCATCACCGAAATACTGCCGCATTGGATTACGAAGCATATAAAAAAGATACCGCATACGACCAATAAGCGGGTAGTTAATAAGAAGTTGGTTTTTTCTCTGTACAAACCGATCATAGATCGCTACGAAGATCATTACCAAAATAATGGTAACCATAAAAAGTTTTATAAGAATACTCCAGTCAGAGGAGAGTACTGAAAAGTAAGAGAGAAGATTTTCTTTATTCATCATTTTCCTCCCGGAACAGTAGTCTGTCAAGACTGTATTTCCCTGCACCAAAGCTAGCAAACAGCATAAGAAAAATAAAATAATAAAGAGGTATCTCTATACCATTATTCGCTACGGAAAAACCATGTCCTAAATGTACAAAAAGTATAGCACCGAGCATGACCAAACCAAGAAGAATAGAAATGTACCGTGTAAAAAGTCCCAAGATCAAGAGAATGATCCCCATGGTCTCGATACCGGAAACCATATAGGAAGCAAGTATAGGCAAAGGTATGGAAATACTTTCAAACCATTTAGCTGTACCTTCAAGATCATTGATCTTTACAAGTGCAGGTACAGCAAAACCATAAGCAATAACTAAACGAGCCAATAAGATGATTATATGTTTGGGATATGAAAAGAGTATACGACACTCACCTAAAAAATCTCTCATAACATAACACTCCTCTGCACGATCATTACATAAACTTATTATAGAGTTTTGAGTGTGTAGTAATTATGTAATTAAAGAATATTATGAGAATTTTATTTACTTATGTGAAGCATATATAGAAGAGTGAAGAGATAATATTGTTATATGACAGGATCATATAATTTCATAATATATAATATATGGGTAGAATCAATTGTAATATTAATCTTTATTATTGCTATTATCTATTTTGAATCGACACTCACCCAGGGTAATGGCTTTATCCTTTTTTATCTCCGTTAAAATATAATCAAGTGTCCCTTTTGCATCTGCCTCAGGCATCTCCTCCTCTATCATTTTCAGGGCCTCTTTTGGAGTGGTTTTTGTCCACTTCTTTTCATAGGTATATTGTGTCCAGAGTTCCATAGATCAGATAAGACCTAATTCTGCAAAGATAGGCTCAACTTCCATCCACCATTGTCTTAAATGTGTCATAAGGTCACCTACGGCAGCATCTTCCTTTTTCCACTCTTCTATTTTCTCTATGATCAGCGGCTTATTCTCTTCAGCTATCTTTTCTGACTTTTGTACATGATTGATCACTTCTTCTAATTTCTTTTTCATGGTAACTCCTTTATCTTATTCTAATTTATTATGCTTTAATTGTCAACTGTATCACGTATTTACTTTGATTAGTGTAATTTTGTTAATATAATACATACAAAAGTGGGGACACAAGATGAACAATATGTTAAAAGGTTTTATCAAGCATGATTCAACACCGGGTATTTTACTTATTATAGTGACTATTTTGGCACTGCTCTTTCAAAACAGTGCCTTTTCTTCACTCTATACAAGTTTTTTACATACCCCTGTAGAGATACGTTTTGGTCATCTACACATCGCTAAACCTCTTCTTCTTTGGGTCAATGACGGTCTTATGGCAATCTTCTTCTTTGTCATCGGACTTGAAGTGAAACGTGAAGTCATGGAAGGTCACCTCTCTTCTCTTTCACAAGTTACCCTGCCGGGTATTGCTGCTTTGGGCGGTATGGTAGTACCGGCACTGGTCTTTGTGGCTTTTAACAATGGTGCAGCGTTTGCTATGAACGGCTGGGCGATTCCAACAGCTACCGACATTGCGTTTGCTTTGGGTATTTTATCGCTTTTAGGCAATCGTGTACCCGTCTCCCTCAAAATCTTCCTTATGGCACTGGCCATTATAGATGACCTTGGTGCCATTATTATTATTGCTCTTTTCTACACTGCTGAACTCTCCACTGTATCCATAAGTATTGCTGCCGGAGCATTAGTAGTACTTTTCATTATGAATCGTCTTAATGTTGCCAGACAGGCTGCCTACATTTTAGTAGGTATTGTATTGTGGGTCTCTGTACTAAAGTCGGGGGTACATGCTACTTTGGCAGGTGTTGCTTTAGCATTTATGATCCCCCTACACTCTAAAGATGAAAATGGAAAATCTTTTTCCATGGCATACAATATGGAACATAACCTGCATTACTGGGTAGCTTTCTTTATTCTGCCTCTTTTTGCTTTTGTCAATGCAGGCGTTGACCTTAGAGGTATCTCATTTGAGGAGATGGGTGGTTCTGTTCCTCTTGGTATTATGGCAGGTCTTTTCATCGGTAAACAGGTAGGTGTCTTTGGTTTTTCATGGATAGCCATTAAACTGGGTA
>Ga0256827_10003343_pt1 | contig 10201 bp, 7 predicted proteins | sample CV84metaG_FD_185977 | JGI IMG/M metagenome (GOLD analysis project Ga0256827, IMG submission 185977) | Hydrothermal vent microbial communities from East Pacific Rise, Pacific Ocean - CV84 | ecosystem: Environmental > Aquatic > Marine > Hydrothermal vents | place: Pacific Ocean: East Pacific Rise...
TGCTGATTATATGACATACACAAATGTAGATTTTGGAACTGTTAAAGGTTTAACTATAACCTACGATTTAAGAAGAACAGGTAATATAACTTTAAGATTGAGTTATACTTTACAATTTGCAAATGGTACAGGTTCGAATGCTGAAACAGGAAAAGCACTTGCTCAAACAGATCAGCCAAATTTACGTACAACAATGCCTTTAGATTTTGATAACAGACATGCTATAGCAGGTAATATCGATTATCGTTTTGCTTCAGGTAAATTATATAACGGTCCTAGATGGTTTGGAATGGACTTTTTCCAAAATACAGGAGCAAACGCAACTGTACGCTATATGACAGGAAAACCATATAGTAGAAAAGACCCTAATACAGAATATTTAATTGGTTCGTTAAATGGTTCTCGTCAACCAAGCACATTTTTTGTTGACATTAAAATTGATAAAACAATTCCATTTACATTTGGTAAAGAAGATAATAAAAAACATGCTAATGTAAATATCTATTTCTTAATAGAAAATCTATTTAATTCGCTAAATATTCGATATGTTTATTCTAAAACAGGTAATGCTAACGATGATGGGTATTTAACCGCTGCAATTAATCAAGGAAGAATAGAATCTCAAACAGATCCTCAATCCTATAAAGACTATTATTCGATGAAAATTGGAGGTTATCACATGTATTACAATCCAAGAACTATTAGATTTGGTGTATCATTAAACTTTTAAAAAAAGAAATTTATAACGTATGAAACGAAATAATATATATTTAAGTTTATTTATTATATTCTTTATCAGTCAGAATATAATGGCGGATGTTTGGGTTGGTTACAACACTGATTCAAATAATAATTCAGCTTCAACAGATAAAAGTGTTACTGCTGGTTGTTCTCCTCCAACGGGTTCTACATATTTAGAATTAAATAATGTAAAAGCTCTTATTATGACAGGTGGCGATATGTGGTGGGCTGCTACAGGTGACGGTAATGCAAAATATGAAGTACCTAAAGGATCTGGTAAACATTCGAACTTTGCTAGTTCAATCTGGATTGGAGGTACAGACATAAACAATCAATTACGCCTTTGTGGAATGAGATATAGAAATAATGGCTACGATTATTGGCCAGGACCACTAGTATCTTCTGGCGATGCTATTGCTACAGTAACTACTGATGTATGTAGAAAATATGATAGACATTTTGTTATAAACAAAAAAGAAGTTAAAGAATTCAGACAATGGTTTGAGGCTAAAGCAAATGGCGAAGAGTATGATGAAGAATACCAACCACCACTTTCTATTATTGAATGGCCTGCACATGGTCCTGTAGAGTATGGTGCATACGATTGGAATTTAGCTCCTTTTAGAGATATTGATGGAAATGGTGTATATGAGCCAAGTAAGGGTGACTATCCAAGATTCGAATTTCCTGATGACATAATGCCATGTGGTACAGCAAAAGACCAAATAGTTCCACGTCTTTATGGTGATCAATCAATGTGGTGGGTATATAACGACAATGGTAATGTTCACACTGAAACAAAAGGTGAGGCTATAGGTATGGAGTTAAGAGGTCAAGCATTTGCGTTTTCATCTAATGACGAATTAAACAATATGACTTTTTATAACTTCGAAATTATTAATCGTTCAACTTATACATTAAAAAACACATACTTTGCTGTATTTACAGATGCTGATATTGGTGACTCTAATGATGACCTTTGTGGTTGCGATGTAGCAAAAGGTTTAGGTTTTATGTATAATGGCGATCCTGAAGATGGAGATGGTACAGGAAGAACTTATGGTAAAAATCCACCAGCTATTGGTGTTGACTTTTTTGAAGGACCATTTATGGACCCTTCTGATGATCACCTTGATAGACCATCAGCATATATTATTGATGAAAATAATAAAAGAACTGATGAATTAGACCCTAATGCGGGACCTGCTGAATGGTATAATGGTAGTATTAATGGTTTAAATTTTGGCGATGGGAGACCTGATAACGAAAGATGGGGAATGAGTAGATTTATATACTATAATAATTCTAGTGCAAATAACGGTGACCCTGATATAGCAATAGATTATTACAACTATTTAAAAGGTATATGGAAAGATAACTCACCGCTTAAATATGGTGGCGACGGCTTTTCTACTGCAACGAATTTAAGTGCTAAATTTATGTTCCCTGGTCTATCTGATGAAACTAATTGGGGTACTGGTGGAGTTGCTCCTGCTAATAAAAATTGGACTGGTGCTAATTCGGATGTTATAGATGATAAACGTTTTGTTCACTCAGCAGGACCTTTTACATTAATGCCTGGTGCAATTAACTATATAACTACAGGAGTTGTTTGGGCGAGAGCATATTCAAGCAATCCTTATAAATCAGTTGAACTTGTTATTCAAGCAGATGAAAAAGCACAAAAATTATTTGAAAATTGCTTTAAAACAATAGACGGACCAGATGCTCCTGAAGTGGATTTTATTGAAGATAATAATTCTTTTATTGTAAATTTATGGAACAAAAAAGGATCTAATAACTATACACATAGCCCTGAAGATTATTCTCAAGAAAGCCCATTTATTACATGTCCTATTGGATCAGATAATTGTGATAAGAATTTTACTTTTGAAGGATATATCGTTTATCAATTAGCAAATAAAGAGGTATCTGTTAACGATATAGATAATTCTGATTTAGCTAGAGTTGTTTTTCAGTGCGATGTTAAAAATGAGATAGCAACCATAATGAATTATGTGTATAATGCTAACTTACAAGCAACAGAACCAAAACTTAAAGTAGTAGGTGCTAATGAAGGTTTAAAACACGCTTTTAAAATTACTACGGATTTATTTGCATCATCTAGTAACAGTAAATTAATAAATTACAAGAAATATTATTATGTAGCAATTGCCTATGCTTATAATAATTATAAAAATTACGATCCAACTGATGCTAATTCGCTAGATGGACAAAAAGAACCATTTTTAATTGGTAGAAATAATATTAAAATATTTACACAAACACCTCATCCATTACAACAAAATGAAGGAGGAACCACACTAAATGCTTATTTTAATGAAAATCTAGAGATTTCTCAATTAGATGGATATGGTTGTGGAACTAATATTCTTGAACTTAAAGACGAAACAGTAAACAGAATTCTGTCTAATACTAATAAAATTGATAGTATTAATTTCAAAGCTGGATTTAGCCCTATTACTGTAAAAGTAATTGATCCGTTAAATGTAAAAGAAGAAGATTTTCAATTACGTTTCTATGACTTAGACGAAAAAGACAAAAATAATAGTAACAACTTTTATAATCAGAATGGTTATATTGGCGATGCAAAATGGTTTATTATTCCATTAAGTACATGGGGAATGAAAAAAACCGATACAATTTTCGTTGACATAACACATACTGATATTCAAGAATTAGTACCAGTATATGGTTATGATACTATTTTTTCCGATAATTTTATCACTAGTTCAAACGAACAAACATTAATCTATAATTCAACCAAATATGGATTATCTGTTATGATTTCACAGACCTTAGTTCCTGGTCAAAATCGTACAATTTCACAAAATGACGTTGTAGAATTTACTATTGATAAAAATGGATATCTTGAATCTTCAATAGAATTTAGTAATGGTAATAATTGGTTAAATTTTGTTAGAGATATTGATGATGGCTATCAATATAGATTTAACTGGATTAAAAGTGGGAAATTAAAAGCAGGTGTTGGAGCAACTCCTTACGACGATTACACTAAAGATGGTAAATGGTTTGATGCAGATCAAGATTTTGAGAAAATACTTAATGGAGCATGGGCTCCAGGTTCATTAGTTGCTGAAGATTTTTTCTCACAAGCAAGCGAAAGTGATTTACGAACTTTTCCTGCTATTGATGCGAATGGTTATTTTATATATAACGGTTTATTTCCTAGTGGTATTTGTTTAGAACAGAATATGTTTTCGGGAAGTTATTACCGCTATTCATCTGTTGATATTATTATTACAAAAGATAAATCAAAATGGACCAGATGTCCTGTTGTTGAAACATGTAATAATAATTATAATTCTAATAATAAATCAATTAATCCTGGTGAAAGTATAGGAAATAGATTTAAATTTCTTTTAAGAGCGAGTAAATCTGTTGATAAAGATGGTAAAACATCAGGATCAAATGAACTTGATACAGTAAATATTAATTCACCTAACTTTATGGGTAGTTATGGTATGGGTTGGTTCCCAGGATATGCAATTGATATTGAAACAGGTGACAGACTTAATATTATGTTCGGTGAAGATTCACATTTTAAAAATCAGAATTCACAGGATATGATTTGGAATCCAACTTCAGACGATGCTACAGATTTATTCTGGTCTTCTAATGGTTTGAAAGGAGATATTATAAGCGGAGGTAAACATTTTATTTATGTAATGGGTAAAAACTACGTACATAACGAAGCAATGGAAACTAAGACAAATTATTATAATAAAAGTACTACATATGATTATGGACGTTCAATACATGATATACTTAGTTTAGCTGATAATGAAAATTTGATTGATAAAAAATACTTTTATGCACAAGATGTATATCAAAATGCTATGTGGGTTTCAATGCCAATTCTAAGGGACGCACCAACACCTGATGCTAATGACCCATACAATTTCATTAAATCAGATGTTAAAATACGTATTAGAGTTGCAAATCCTTATAGAAAAAACAGGTATTCTTATGTAGCAAAATACGATTCACTTCTTGAACTTTATTCAAATTTAATTTATTTAGATTCGTTTTTTATTCCACCTAGTAATTACTCATACACTTATAAATACGAAAAGCAATTTGCTGCTGTAATGCATCATGCTGATAGTGTTGCTAAAAATGCTAATTTACCTATGTACTGCTTCTCAAGCAAAGGTTTATCGGCAAAAACAAAGCAATCTGAAATTGCTAAAGATGCTTTAGATAAAGTTAACGTAGTTCCTAATCCTTACTATGCATTTAATGAATATGAAACATCTCCTATTGATCATAGAATTAAATTCATTAATTTACCTAATAAATGTACAATTAGAATTTATAATGTAGGAGGTACTTTAATTAGGACTTTAAAGAAAGATAATAATCTTACATATACAGATTGGAATTTAAAAAATGAGTATGGAATATCAATTTCAGGTGGAGTTTATATTATTCATATAGATGCACCTGGTGTAGGAGAAAAAATACTTAAATGGTTTGGTGCTTTACGTCCTATTGACTTAAATAACTTTTAATAATAAAGATAAATATTTTATATATGAAACGATTTTATAACATATTATTAATTATCACTGTTTTGTCTATCAGCATAAATACTTATGCTGGAAATGAACAGCGTGCAGGTCAAGCTGGCGCAACAGAGTTACTTATTAATCCTTGGGCAGCAAGCTCTGGTTGGGGTGGTGCAGGAATGGCATCTGTAAGTGGATTTGAAGCTTTATTTGATAATATTGCAGGTACTGCATTTACTCGTAAAACTGAACTTGCTTTTTCAAGAGTAAACTGGTTACAAGGAACAAATATATATTTGAATAATCTTGGTTTATCACAAAAACTAGGTGAGTCTGGTGGTGTTATTACACTAGCTATTAACTCAATGGATTTTGGTAAAATTGATGTAACTACAGTAGATGATCCTGATGGTAATGGAGCTACATTTCACCCTACCTATACTATTATTACTGCGGCGTATGCTAAAGAGTTTTCTAATAGTATTAATGGTGGTATTGCTTTTAAATTTATTAACGAAGGTATTTCAGATATGAAAGCTAGTGGTGTAGCAATTGATGTTGGAATAGGTTATTTAACTGGTATCGGTAAAAATAAATTAGGTAAAAAACATAGAGATAATGTTCATTTTGGTATTTCCTTAAAAAATGTTGGTCCAACAATGAAATATAATGGTGATGGATTAACTTTTAGAGGTAGCTCTACCAATGGTGTAGTAATGACAGTAAAAAACAGATCAGACCAATTTGAATTACCATCTTTATTAAAAATAGGTTTAGCTTATGATATTAATCTAGTTGCTATTATTGATACAGCAACAAATAAGGTTACATCTCATCATAAATTAACTCTTGCATCAACATTTACCTCAAATTCTTTTACTAAAGATATGTTTCATTTTGGAGCTAGATATAAGTATAAGAACTTACTAGTTCTTAGAGCTGGCTACATGTTAGAGAGTGGTGGAAATAGTAGTGATGTTAGAACAATAAATTATACAGGTCCTACTGCAGGTATATCAATAAACATACCAATAAATAAAAAAGGTACTTATTTTTCTATTGATTACTCATACCGAGATACTGAAGTATTCTCTGGAGTACATACATTCGGTGCAAAAGTTGTGCTTTAAGAAATAATTACTATATTTGCATAAAATAAGAAAGAGTCTCATTTCGGGATTCTTTTTTTATTATACATTTTTAAGTAAAATTTATGGAAAAGAAAACATATATAACTGAGAAGGGTTTAGCAAAATTAAAAGATGAACTAACACAGTTAACTAGTATAGCCCGACCAAATATATCAAAACAAATTGCAGAAGCTAGAGATAAAGGCGACCTATCTGAGAATGCCGAATACGATGCAGCTAAGGAAGCTCAAGGAATGTTAGAAATGAAAATTTCTATTTTACAAGCAAAAATTGTTAATTCTGTAATTATTGACGAAAGTGTTTTAGGTACAGATACTGTACAGATAATGAATATTGTTAAAATTAAAAATCTCAACAATAATACAGAAATGACATACACTATAGTTTCTGAAGCTGAGGCTGACTTAAAAGATAGAAAACTAGCTATTGATACTCCTATCGCAAAAGGATTGCTCGGAAAAAAAATTGGTGATATAGCTGAAATTACTGTACCAAACGGTGTTATTAAATTCGAAATATTAGAAATAAGTTTATAATATTATGGCATCAATTTTTACTAAAATAATTAGTGGAGAAATACCATCATATAAAATTGCGGAAGATGATAATTATTTTGCCTTTCTTGATATAAGTCCACTTGCAAAAGGACATACTCTTGTAGTCCCTAAGAAAGAAGTTGACTATATTTTTAATTTAGAAGATGATTTATTAGCTGGACTACATATTTTCTCTAAAAAAGTAGCTAAAGCTATTGAAAACGTAATTAAATGTAAAAGAATTGGCATAGCAGTAATTGGATTAGAAGTGCCACATACACACATTCATTTAATCCCAATAAACAATGTTAGCGATATTGATTTTTCGAGAAAGAAATTAAAACTTTCTGATGAAGAATTAATTGAAATTGCAAAAAAAATACGAGAAGAAGTCAATTTATAAATCTACTTTTACCTATTTATTCGTTTAAATCACATAGTTATGCCTATATCTAAAAGCCCTGAAAAAATTCTTGAGAATCAAAATGTATTAGTATATTAATAATATTTCATTTCTAAATTAATATACTAAGCTCAGTCCAATTTAAACTTTACTCGGTAAGAAAATAAGATATTTTTTTTGGAATACGATTATTTTATGCTTCTCAAAAGTTGAATTAAAGGCAAACAAAATACTAATTATGAAATAAAAATTGATAACAAATAAAGCTAATCAATTATTATTTCATGATAGAGGTAAAAAGCTACTTAATTTGAGTTTTTTATTCTAAAAACCAATCAGGATCAATAAATCTACTAATCTTTCCTCCATAAGTTTCTACATTCTTTTCGTTATCAATTTTAAAAGTAACTTTTTCGCCGTATTTTCTAGAAATAATAATAAATGTTTCGTTTAAATCCTCATCCATTCTTATAAATTTAGCTAGCGTATCCTTATCAGGAACATTTAGTTTCTCATGACAAACAGGACAAAAGATATCAACAACATCTCCTTCTTTTACATTTAAAGTTGCACTATGAATACTTGTATAATTACCTAATTCTTCGTGTAACAAAATTAACCCCTTTTCATTCTTTGTTTGTGCTGATAAAACAACATTACTTTTTGTGTTTATAGCTGCTCTACAATGTTGACATAAATACGTAACGGACATCTTCTTATATTTTAGGTGGGTTCTGAAAATTAGTTATTTCTATCAATTTATCGAAGTTCGTAGAACCCATTAACGATTTTCAATAAAATCTATTACAATATTACAAAATTTATTTCATTTTATTAAATTAAATTAGCTTTAAAACCAACCAACTGAATAATAACAATATATAATTATATAATATTTTTATATTATACGCAACACTCAAAAGCCAATAGAGTATTGTATATTAAACGAATATAGATAAACGGATTGTCAAATTTATCACTAGAAATAAATAATACTAAATATGATTCAAAACTGCCGATAAATAAATTGATTTTTTTTTGTATTTAAGGCAAAAAATCTTTGCATAGCACAAGTTATGGAAAAAAATTTTAACGAAAAACACGTAAAATAAAAACGATTTATATCGGTAATTTTGTTTCATTTTTTATAATAACCAACTATAATCAATCCATTTAGCTTTTCGATAATTTATACGATTTATTTTTTCTTTTTTAGAGTTTAAAATTTTAAGCATGGCTTGTTACGCTTACAATTTTAAGCAAATAAAAATGGGAAAAGAAAAAGCATAAAAACCGAAAAGCTATTTAGTTTGAGTATATATTCGCTCAAACAAATCTGTACAAATACATTTTGAAACAGACAACTCATTTTTTACACGCCATTTAAAAATATACTTACCCAAAAACTGCCCTGTAAAAAAACTAAAAACTAGAATTGGATATGTATATAACGCAAAACCGATATCAGAAAATATTCTTAAAAAAATAATAAATGGAATAGGAATATGAATTGATAAAAACCAATTCAGCGAAAAAGTTTTTTCCGAAGCTCTCCAATACCCAAAAGGGATATTAAAAATAAAATCTATTACAAAAACAACCAATAAAATCATACCTTTATTAAATATTTAGGCAAAAATATCATATTAATTACGAAAAACATGTTAAATAATATATATTTGTATCGAAACATATCAAAATTATAAAAAATGAACTACTCTAAAAAAGTATCAATAGGAGACATAACAGTTCGTGACGGTTTTCAACACGAAGAAAAATTCATACCTACTACAGCTAAAATATGGTTATCAGAGCAGTTAATTTTATCAGGCTTTAAAAAAATTGAAGTAACAAATTTTGGTAATCCAAAAGGAATGCCTCAATTTAGCGATGCTGAGCAAGTAATGAAAGGTATAAGAAACAGTAAACAAATTAAAGACATTATTAACGATATTGAAATAACAGCAGTTACTATTCGTGAGCGTGCAATTGAGCGTGCAATTGAAGCATACAAAGAAGGATGGGGACCAGACCGTATTTTACTTATGGTATCAACAAGCGAAGCTCATCATAAAAAAAATTCAGGATTATCGTTAAACGATTATTGGAAAATGAGTGAAGAATGGATTAAAAAGGCTAATGATGCTGGTATGAAAGTTAATGGTACAGTTAGTACAATTTGGGGATGCCCTATTACAGGACCTACCGAAATGAGTAAAGCTGTAGAATTTACTCAACGATGGTTAGATATTGGAGCTGCTGATGTTGAACACGCCGACCACGATGGATCAGCCTCACCAGATAGAGTTTACAAATATTTTACAATGTTAATGAATGCAATTCCTGACCCAAGCAAACACATTGTTCATTTCCATACTACTCGTGGCTGGGGGCTAGCAAATGTGCTTGCAGCTTTACAAGCAGGTATGACTCATTTCGAAGCAACTTTTGGTGGTATTGGCGGTCAGCCTGCCAACTTTGTTGATGGCGTTCCAGTATCAGGCACAGGCGAGTACTATTATAAAGACCCTAGTGCTGTTGGATTAGTTACTATGGAAGATATGGTTGTAATGATGGACGAAATGGGAATTGATACAGGTTTAGATATCGACAAAGTTCTTAAAACAGGTGCAATGCTTGAACGTATTGTTGGCAGAAAGCTTCGCTCAGAATGCATAAACATGGGTCGTATTCCTAAATCATTATCAGGAAGATAATATTAAATAAAAATATACTCAAACTAATTAGCTTTTCGGGAATTTACATGGGTATATTTTTTCTTTTTTAGAGTTTAAAATTTTAAGCATAGCTTGTTAT
>Ga0256827_10003344_pt1 | contig 10200 bp, 10 predicted proteins | sample CV84metaG_FD_185977 | JGI IMG/M metagenome (GOLD analysis project Ga0256827, IMG submission 185977) | Hydrothermal vent microbial communities from East Pacific Rise, Pacific Ocean - CV84 | ecosystem: Environmental > Aquatic > Marine > Hydrothermal vents | place: Pacific Ocean: East Pacific Rise...
GGGATAGCCCCTGTGTGTATATCAAAATAGGTTTTAGTGCCAAATTGATAGCCAACACTTATTGGTGCCGAAAAATATTGGTTTGTGAGATTATAGGAAGTGTAGCAAATATATTTAGGAAAACAGTCGATTGGTTGATGGCACATTCCATTTGAAAATCCTTTTTCGCTGTACGAAACCCCAATTCCAAAGGTGATTTTATTCTTTAAGATAAAATCATAGCTTATTCCTACCGAATAGGAATTAAGATTATCAGTAATTGCTAAAAGTGAATGATTCCCAGTCAGATTATTGACACCGGAGCTCAGAATCCCTCCTTTAATTCCAATCAAATGTTGTTGTGCAGAAAGAGAAAAGCTAAACACGAAAAGTAAAACAGAGAGCGCTATTTTCATAATTAAGAGATATTAGTAGGATGTTTTTATAACCAATTGATTCAATGACAAAAATATATTGTGAATGGTTGCATATGAATTGAAGACGCTGGAGAATAATCTAAGGACTATTAAGTTTGGGTTAAAGCCCGTCCTATACAGAGAATCATTAGGCGGGGCATTAATGCCCCGCCTAATGAAAGCAATACTATATGGGCTTTAGCCCAAACATATAAAAATCGAAGCTTTGGATTTTGATACTGCGATGGATGATATTGAAGGTGAATTATAATGTTACTAATGCTAGGTGTATTCACGAATAACACGAATTAGCACGAATGTTATACACAATAGGGCTGCAAAGCAGCCTATTCGGTAAATTAGTGTAATTCGTGGATTATTAAAAAAATATCCATTGTGCAACTCCGTGCCTCCTCTGCGAAACTCTGTGGAATAGCTTATCAAAGAAAAAATCACTACTTTCGCTAAGCGAATAGCACAACAAAATAAAATTACAATCATGACACAATTTACCATTTCGATACCCGATAATAAAGCAAGTCTTTTTTTAGAGTTTATGAAAAATCTAAGCTTTGTTAAAGAGATACAGCAGGTTGAAGATGTTGATATTCCTCAATGGCATAAAGATGTGGTAAGGGAACGGATGGCTGACTATAAAGCTAATCCAAATCAAGCTTTGGATTTTGATACTGCGATGGATGATATTGAAGGTGAATTATAATGTTTAAAACAATAATTCTCCCTCTTGCGAAAAAGGATATTAAAGAGGCGGCTACTTGGTATAATAATCGGCAGAATGGACTTGGTATTCGTTTTACAACTGAGGTTCGTGAGAGAATAGAATTCATAAAAAGTAATCCTAATTCCGTTGCAATTAGATATGATACGATTAGGACTTTACCACTTCGAGTTTTTCCTTATATGATACATTTTGAATTGGATTTAGAAAATAAACTCATAGTTATTTCCGCTGTATTTCATACAAGCCGTGATTCTAATAAATGGAAGACTCGGTAGTTTTTATAATTTCTCTTGGAACTCCGTGCCTCCTCTGTGAAACTCTGTGGAATAAACTACCATCTAATATTTACCAACTCAACCTGCCTACCGGCAGGCAGGCAACTAATCAACTCACCCCCTCAACAAAGAAACAGTAGCCATCAATCGTTTAAATCCCCCACGTTTTACCGGTGAATTCTTAAACAACTGATTGAATTTCAATTTATCCATTTGTTCCCAATCCTCTTTTTTCATAAGTAGTAAATCATCGCTCAATCGAAAGCTTGGTTCCGAAGTGGGTTTTGCTTTGGAGTTCCACGGGCATACATCTTGACAAATATCGCAACCAAAAATCCAATTATTAAGCTGGTCTTTAAACTCCACAGGCACATCCTGTTTGGCCTCGATAGTCAGAAACGAAATACATCTTTTAGCATCCAATACATACGGCTCGGTAATGGCATCGGTAGGGCAGCTGTCGATACATTTGGTACAAGTGCCGCAATAGTCTTTATCGTAGGGCGCATCCGCTTGAAGGTCGAGCCCCACAATTATTTCCCCAATAAAAAAGAAAGAACCCATTTGCTTATTTATCAATAAAGAGTGCTTTCCCATCCAACCCAAGCCCGAACGAATGGCCCAGCTTTTGTCCAGTACGGGTGCCGAATCAGTAAACATACGCATGGGCGTTCCGGGGAATTCTTGCTCGATATAATCCATCAAATGCTGCAATTTTTCCTTAATTACATAATGGTAATCCATGCCATAAGCATATTTGGAAATCTTATAATGACTGCTTTCGGGGAGTTGTTTTTCAGGATAATAGTTTAGTAAAACTGAAATCACCGATTGTGCACCTTCCACCAAAACTGACGGGTCGGTACGCTTCTCGATATTGCGCTCCATATAGCCCATATCACCGTGAAAACCTTTGGCAAGCCACTTTTCGAGATATGCTTGTTCATCAGTTAGGTGCTCGATTTTGGAAATGCCACAAGCATCAAACCCTTGGTCAAGGGCTATCTGCTTTAACTTTTGTGCAAGTATCTTTGGGCTATTATTCATCGAAACAAAAGTAAGCTTTTATTCAAAGAATGCTGTTAAAAGCTAAACACGAAACAACAACAACGAACAATTCAACAACCAACCTTCTTTTTAACTATTTTTGCAAGGTATATCAAACAATAGAGCACTATGAACATTCGATTAATATTACTGATAAGTATTTTATTACCATTAAGCATGTATTCACAGAACCTGAAAAAAGGGTTTAAGAGTCTTGCCGACGGCAAAATGACGGATGCCGCCATTGTATTCAATCAGGCCAAGGATGATATGGGTATGAAGAGCGCCGCGTACTATGGCTTAGCCAAAATAGAATCGACCAAGAAACGAACAGGTTACGACCTATTTAAGGCCTATGAATATATTACTAAAGCTGATAAGTTTTCCAGCTCAATGGACCCAAAGGTAGTTGGTAAAATCTCCGATTATTATAGTCCCGAGAAGGTAAAAGCTGAGCGAAAACGAATCGATGATGCCCTGTTTGCTTCGGTAAAAGAGAAGAAGAAACTTTCGGATGTTGACCGGTTCTTGAAAGAATGCGAAGATTCGGATCATTTCTTAGAGATGTTAGAATTTAAGGCCACTATGGAATATGCCAAGGTGTGTGAGTACGATACTGAAAAGGATTATCTTGAATTTATCGACCGTTTTCCTGGTGCAAAAGAGGTGGATGATGCAAAACGACGAATTGGTATTCTTGCATGGACAAAGGCCAAAGAGGAAAATAGTATTGAGTCTTATTCGTTGTTTATCAAGGAATATCCAGAGGCCGAACAGCTTGATTCTGCCAAAGCTTTGCTGATTGATATGGAATATCAAAAGGCGATTTTGGTAAATACTGATGCTGCATTTTCGAGTTTTATTAGTAAATACCCCGATACTGAGCAGGCAAAGAATTTGGAAGTGAAGCGTGAAAAATTGGCTTATGATAAGGCAATTGCTTTTGATGCATTTGTGGTGTATGAGAATTTTATCAATGAGTTTCCTCAATCAAAATACATTAACGAGATTAGCGCACGCAGAGATTCATTGGCTTTTTTAGATGCCAAGAAACTTAATACTGAAGCCGCTTATATCAAGTTTGTGAATACCTATCCCAATGCCAAGGAAGTACCTTTGGCGATGGAGTTATTGGGTAGCATGAGTTTCTCACAGGCCGAGTTGGCCTATATGCGTAAGATTAGCAATATCCGTAACCGACATATAAAATCGTATAAAGCATTTCGTATCAATGCAGAGGATAGCTCGCAAGTGTTGATTGAGGAACAAGCGCTTTACGATACTTTGGGACATCAACTGCGTTTTATGGTGCAGCCAAGTCAGGGATTGAAAACGGTAATTGAGCGTGAGTTTGACGCCGAAGGCAAAACTAAAATAAAAGAGAAAGTATTTGTAAACGAAAAGCTTCAAAAAGAATCGGTGTTTAGTTATTTCAATCAGGGATTAATCAAAACCGAGTCGGTGATTTTGTATTTTGATAGAGGAAAATACCCTGCTGAGTATATAAGTACATATGAGTATGATAGCATCCGCAATTTGATTGCAAAACGCGATAGTGCGATTATGGATTCGAATATTGTTGCAAGCCACAAATACCAGTACAATTCGCAAGGGCTTTTGGTTTTGGAGGATATCGACTATGCTGATACAACAAACACATCAACAACCTATAAATACGATGCCAATAAGCACTTGGTAGAGAAATCGACTAGCAATGCCGAAGGCAAAGTGTTGGAGGTGGTATCTTATGCTTACGACAAACAAGGTCGCAAGATTTCTATGAAGAAATTTAATGCCGCAGGCGTTGTAAATCATACATACACCTACGGTGAAAACGGAATTATCGAAGCCGAAGATATCGAAGTCAAAAGTAGCGATGAGCATTTTAGACTTTCTTATCAGTACGAGTTCTATTAGTATAATTAAGCATAAAAAAACCACGAAATTTAATTACTCTTTCGTGGTTTTTTTTATGCTATTCTAAAAGGCTCTTGAGCTAGCTTGTCCTAAGTAAAGTCGAAGGGAAGGGCCAAATAATTTGATATTTTACTTAACCTAATAACTTACTAACCCCTGCCTGCCGGTAGGCAGGTATCAACTTACAAACCTTCCTCCTTAAACCTTAAGCCCAATCACCAACACATCATCCACCTGTTCGCCTTCGCCTTTCCACTCCTCATAGGCTTTGTCAAGCAATTCTTTTTGCTCTTCCATTGGTAGTTTATAATTATCGATTAGAATCTGCTTAAAGCGTTTTTTCATAAACTTCTTATCCTTAGGTCCTCCAAATTGATCTACAAAGCCATCGGAGAAAATATAGAGGCAATCGCCCTCCTGCAATTCCACATTTTTATTAGAGAAGGAAACCATTTTATCATAAAGGGCAATCGGCATTTTATCGGCTTTTATTTCGGTTAATTCTCCTTCATGGATTAGGAATAGTGGATTATTTGCACCGGCAAAACTTACTTGCTTAGTAGCAAAATTATAGGTGATTACCGAGATATCCATTCCATCGCGTAAGGGATTATCGTATTGCTGATTCAACGAATGAATTACTTTGTCACGCAATAAATCCAATATTTTACCAGGCTGCGTTATCTTTTTGGAATTTACAATCTCGTTTAGGAAGGTAACTCCCAACATACTCATAAAAGCACCTGGAACACCGTGCCCTGTACAATCGGCAGCGATAATTATTATCTCATCATCGACGCGCGATTCCCAATAGAAGTCACCACTTACAATATCGCGGGGCTTAAAGAGGATAAAGAAATGTTCCAAGCTTTCCTGTATCATTTCGATATTGGGAAGTATCGCTTTCTGAATTCGTCGAGCATAAACAATACTGTCCATTATTTCCTTTTTCTGAGCAGCAATACGGTCGCGCTGATCACGTGCATGGTCACGCTGTTCCGTGATTTCCACGTTTTGCTTTTCAATTAGGATATTCTTTTGCTCTAAGGCAATATTTGCCTGTTTTTTAATTTTATACGAGCGGTAAATAAAATAACCCAATCCTACCAAAAGAAGGATAAAAATTATGGATAGATAAAGGATGAGTTGTTGTTGTTCAATCTTAGCCAACTGCTGATTAATCTTCTTCTTTTGATCCAAAATACGCTGTTCACCAACTTCGATATCTGCTTGCTGTTTTTCCAAAACGGCTTTTTGCTTTTGCATTTCGGCACGTTGTAGGTTTAGGGCAACTTGCTGCGAATCGAGTTTGGCAGCTTGTTCTTTCATCATTTCCTTTTGCAAACGCAGTTTCCGTTGACTCTGTTCAATCACCTTTTGCTTGGCCTCGATATCTTTGTTTAGTTGTTCCAAATGAGCCAACTGTTTCCGAATCTCTTTCTTTTGTACACGAATGGTTTCGAGTTGCTTATCTATCTCTGCTTGTTGCTCTTTTATCTGCTTTCGTTGCGAGGTAACAATACGCTGCTCCTGAGCAAGCTTAATCACCGACTCTTCGTATAGCTTCGACCAATCGGCTTCGGATTTTACTCCCGAAAGAACAAATAGCTCAACCGGCTTTAGGCCTGCCGCCGTCATTTTATTCTTATTTACCTCATAGTTTTTGCGCCCATTGATTACAATAAAATTAATCATCGACATATGATAAGGATAGCCCTCGGTAATCATCAGTACGGGCTTGCCGCCAATCATCTCAAACACCTTTGAGATATCAAATCCATCTTGCTTTTTGAAGAAGATTATATCTACATTTTTAATACTGTCTTCGTGCTCGAAATATCGAATGGCGATTTTCTTATTATGAAGTTCCTTCCGTTTGACTGCTTCATCAAGCATACTATGGTATAGCGCCGAGTCATGTTCGAGCACACCCACTCGAAAAAAATCGGCATCGTTTGTCTCAGGCCACTCAATATACTTGGCAATATCGAGTATATATATGGCACGCGACTTATTGTCGAAATGCGTATTGTCTTGTGCTTTAAGGCCAAGACTGATGGCGATAGTAACGAGAATCAAGAGTAGCTTTCTCATGGTATAATGCTTTATTTTTTTACCTACGCAAGTTACAGAAAAAATCATTTGCTGAGTATTTTCATTGAAATAATATGGAATCTATCGTTTTGTTGTTTGCATTGCTTAAATTTGCAATTCACAATTGACAAACTAATATGGATAATAAGGAAAATGGCATTGGGTCAAAACTCTTGAAGTACTTCGGTCAAGGGTTGTTATTTGTTGTGCCTGTATTTGTTACGGCAGCAGTATTAGTTTACCTTTTCAATAAAGCCGATGCACTTATTGGTGTCGATATCCCTGGTTTGGGGATTCTAATATTATTAATTGGTGTAACATTAGTTGGTTTTATTGGAACCGTGTTGCTTACCAATCCCGCGGTGCGATGGTTTAGCAATTTGATTAATCGCACGCCTGTCGTTAAAATCATTTATAGTTCGGTAAAGGATTTATTATCTGCCTTTGTGGGGAGTAAAAAGAAGTTTACGCATCCCGTTCTTATTCGCCTTTCGGCGGAAAGCGATATGCAGCAAATTGGCTTTTTAACCCAAGAAGATTTAACCGATTTGGGCATTGGTTCCGAGATGGTTTCGGTATATGTTCCCTTTGCATTTAGTATGATGGGTAATCTGTTTGTGGTACCCAAAGCCAATATTAGCAAGATTGAGGCATCGCCAACGGAGACATTGAAATTTGTGGTTTCAGGAGGAATTACCAATGTTCAGGACCAGCGTAAAAGTAAATTAGAAAACAGTAAAAAATAAGATATGGAATTTAAAGATTATCAAATCGACGAGCAGGAGATTAGAAACAGATTAGACAATATATTAAGCCAAGATTTTGAGTCACTCAATCGTAAGGATGCGCTACGAATTATTCTCAATGTGATTGACTTAACCACCTTGGAAGGAAGCGATACCAATCAAAAAATTAAAGATATGTGTTATCAAGCACGTCGTTTCAAGGTGAATGGTCCTGATATTCCCAATGTGGCAGCCGTTTGTTTTTATCCTCCATTTGCGGCTTTGGCAAAAGCACAATTGCATGATACGGGTATCAATGTGGCCTGCGTTGCGGGTGCTTTCCCTAGCGGACAAGCACCTTTGGATGTGCGACTTGCTGAGGTGCGCTATGCTGCCGAGCAGGGTGCCGACGAAATTGATATGGTAATCTCTCGTGGTCGATTCTTAGAAGGCGATTTTCAATATGTTTACGATGAAGTAGTTGCAATTAAAGAGGCCTGTGGTAAAGCCCACTTAAAGGTAATTCTTGAAACAGGCGAATTGAAAACATCGTCGAATATTCGCAAAGCATCGGATATAGCCATTGCTGCGGGTGCCGATTTTATTAAAACTTCCACAGGAAAAATTCCCCAAGCTGCTACGCTCGAGGCATTTATTGTGATGCTAGATGCCATTAAAGAACATTATGAAAAAACAGGGCAAATGATTGGTATTAAACCTGCAGGTGGAATTCGTGATGCTGAGGAGGCTTTGAAATATCTTTTGGTTTTGGAAAAAGTATTGGGTGAAAAGTGGATGAATAACACCTGGTTCCGAATCGGAGCAAGTAGCTTAGCAAATAATGTTTTGGAAGAATTGCTGAAAGCTTAGTTTGATATAAACTAAAGTTCTTTTCATAACTCTGGCTAAGATAAGATATATTAAAACTAGATTTTATAGTTAACACTTCTTCGTTTCGTCAATTATAAAAGCCCCGATAGTATGGTGGTGTGGATTGACGAAACAAGAACTCGTTGACGGTCATTTAATAACGAGTTCTTGTTTTCCGATGTCGAACGAAGAAGTGTTATTAAATTTATTCCATCCCCTGTTTTCAACTTTTCATTGTTAACACAAACCATTTTATCCGCTTCTTTTTCGTGAATACTTCCCCTATATTTACCTCATAAAGTTCATACAGCTATTCACGAATTACCAGACCACTATGCCAAAAAAGAAAAAGCAAAAAAAGATTTTTGTACTGGATACCTCTGTAATTTTGTACAATCACAACGCCATCATGAGTTTCGAAGAAAACGATGTGGCCATTCCCATCACTGTTTTAGAAGAGCTAGATAATTTCAAAAAAGGTAATGAAACCAAGAATTTCGAAGCCCGCGAGTTTATCCGAATTATGGATAAGTTATCGGAGGATGGCTTACTCACCGACTGGGTGCCGCTCAATGGCAAGTCGAAAGGAAAGATGATTGTAGTGATGAATGCCGACCCCAAGGACTTGGATGCTACCAAGATGTTTGGCGATAATAAAGCCGATCATAAAATACTAAATGCCGCCCTACTTCTCAAAGAAAAATATACCGATCATAAAGTCATAATGGTGACCAAAGACGTGAATTTACGTCTTAAAGCCAAATCGCTAAACCTTCTTGCTGAGGATTTTCAAACAGGTAAAATTCAAAATGTGGAGGAGCTTTATACAGGAATGATGCTGATTGAAAACCTTCCATCCGAAGTAATTGTAAAAATATATGATGAAGGTTTTGTAACCGTCGATGAAGTAGGAATTGAAGACCCAATATCCAATCAATACTTTATTCTACGAAATGGCAAATCATCGGCATTGGCTTTTTATAACCCCATTACTCAGCTTATTGAGCGTGTAGAGAAAAAGACATCGCTGCGAATACGTCCTCGTAATGCCGAGCAAGTATTTGCCTTGCATGCACTGCTTAATCCCGATGTGAAGTTGGTAACTTTGCAAGGTGTTGCAGGAACAGGAAAAACTCTTTTGGCTTTAGCCGGTGCATTGGAACAGAAGCGCGATTTCAAACAGATATTTTTAGCGCGACCTGTGGTGCCATTGAGCAATAAAGATATTGGTTATTTGCCTGGCGATATAAAATCGAAATTGAATCCTTATATGGAACCGTTGTTCGATAATTTGAAGTTTATCAAAAATCAGTTTAACGAAAACGATCGTGAGTATAAAAGCTTTGACACCATGCTTGAAAAAGAGAAATTATTGATTTCTCCATTAGCCTATATTCGTGGACGAAGTTTATCGAATATTATTTTCATTGTGGACGAAGCGCAAAATTTAACTCCTCATGAGATTAAGACGATTATCACTAGGGCAGGGGAGAATACTAAGATTATTTTCACGGGCGATGTATATCAAATTGATACGCCTTACCTCGATTCCCAGTCGAATGGGTTATCGTATTTAATCGATAAGGTGAAGAATAATGATATTTACGCACATATAAAATTAGAGAAAGGCGAACGCTCTGAGTTGGCAAACTTGGCTAACGACCTTTTATAGCTACATTCAAAATTATTTAAAAAACAAGAGCCGCTCTCCAATTGGAAAACGGCTCTTAATATTTTAGTTATTTACTTATTAGTAAACAATCATTTTCTTAGTTACAGTATAACCATCAGCAGTGAAAGTATAGTAATAAACACCAGCTTGAAGATCAGCAGCGTTAATTTGTACTTTATGTGCACCTGCACTCTGAGAACCTTCATTGATAGTCATTACTTTTGCACCAGCAACATTATAAACGTTGATAGTAACAACAGCATTATTCTCTAATGAATAGTTTACAGTAGTCATTCCAGTGAATGGGTTAGGTTGGTTTTGTCCAACTGAAAGTAGATTAGTATTTTCCTCTACAGAAATGTTAAGAGCTGTAAATTGGAAATATACATCATGGTACTGATAAGGGAATGGGTTAGAACCTGGTGATAAACCAAAGAAATAAGCTGGCTCAAAAGTATCATCA
>Ga0256827_10003345_pt1 | contig 10196 bp, 8 predicted proteins | sample CV84metaG_FD_185977 | JGI IMG/M metagenome (GOLD analysis project Ga0256827, IMG submission 185977) | Hydrothermal vent microbial communities from East Pacific Rise, Pacific Ocean - CV84 | ecosystem: Environmental > Aquatic > Marine > Hydrothermal vents | place: Pacific Ocean: East Pacific Rise...
GCAAAATAGGGGAGAAGAAATAGAAGGTAAAACAATTGGAATAATTGGTTACGGTAATATGGGAGGAGCTTTTGCTAGAAAAATTTCAGGTTTTGGGGCGAGAGTTTTAGCTTATGATAAGTATAAGACTGATTTTGGAGATGAGTTTGCTGAAGAAGTTCAGATGGAAACTATTTTTAAAGAAGCAGACATAATAAGTTTACATGTGCCATTACAGGATGATACTTTCCATCTAGTTAACAATTCTTTTTTAGACTCGTGTAAATATGGAGTTTATATAATTAATACTGCTCGTGGATCTGTTGTTAAAACAGAGGATTTAGTTCATGCTCTCATGTCAAAGCAAGTAAAAGGTGCTTGTTTAGATGTATTAGAATTTGAGGGAATGAGCTTTGAGGATGTAAATGCAGATATTAATTCATCAATATTTTCGTATCTTACTGATGCCAAGAATGTTTTACTTAGTCCGCATATTGCAGGTTGGACACATCAGAGTAATATAAAAATGGCTGAGATATTAGCACAAAAAATAATATTTTCATTTAAATAAAATAGATTGTATCTTTGAACTCGATTTTAAAAAAGCTAACTCTTTAGCTTTTTTATATTGGCTACAAATCAATGGTAATTATTAATATATTTTTAATTAAAACAAGAACATGAAAAAATTAACATTTTTAGCAATTATGTTTTCGGTATTTTTATTTAGCTGCAACAATGCTGATAATGCTGAAAAAGCAGTTAAGGAGGAGATTAAGACTGACAATATTGAGGAAGTTGTAACTTCAGATATGAAGAATGACTGGTATAAATTTAGATCAAATGCTAGAAATACAGCTAAGGTTGATTTGGAAATGCCAATAGAAAAACCTCAAGAAGCAGTATCCTATAAAACTAATGATAGAATTAGTACAAGTCCATCTGTTTATAATGGCGTTGCATATTTTGGTAGTGCTGATAAAAATATGTATGCAGTTACAATAGAAACAGGTAAATTACTTTGGAGTTATACTGTTAATGGAGATATTAGGTCAAACCCAACTATTGCTGATAATATTGTATATTTTGGTAGTTCAGATAATTTCTTTTATGCCTTAGATGCTAAAACTGGTGAATTAATCTGGAAATTTGAAACAAAAGATATTATCATGTCATCAGCAAATGTTGATAATAGCATAGTTTATTTTGGTAGTTACGATTCTTATTTTTATGCTTTAAATGGCAGAACTGGTGAGGTAATATGGAAGTTTAAAGCAGGTGATGCAGTATATTGTAGTGCTGCAATTGGTGACGATAATGTATATTTTGGTAGTTTCGATGGTCATTTATATGCTTTGAATAAGAATGATGGAAAAGAAGTGTGGAAATTTAAAGCTGGTGATGCAATAGCCTCAAGTCCTACTTTAGCAAATGATAAAATCTACTTCGGAAGTGACGACCATTTCATGTATGCATTAGACCGTATTGATGGTAATATAATTTGGAAATATGAAAGTGCTCAGGCTATTAATTCCAGTCCAGCTGTGGATGAAGAATCAGTATTCTTCGGTAGTTACGATTATAAATTCTACTCTATTGATGCTAATACAGGAATAATGAAATGGGCTTTCCAAACTGAAGGACCAATTCACTCAAGCCCTGCGTTGAGTAATAACTTAGTATATATCGGATCCGATGATTTTAATTTATATGCTATTGATAAGAATTCAGGAGAAGAAGTATGGCGATATACTGTAAAAGATAGAGTACATACTAGCCCAAGTATTGATAAAGGTATGATCTTCTTTTGTAGCTTCGATAATCTATTCTATGGTTTAAAATAAATCGAATCAAAGATATATTGAAAAAACTTCATTCTTCTGAGAGTGGAGTTTTTTTACTTTAGCCTTGGCTTCGATACAATTTACTCCTTGACTTCGATACGATTTATTACGTTTCACTTCATAAATCACTCAGTCTGACGCAGTAAACCACTCAGCCTGACGGCTACTTCTAATTTCTAACTTTCTAACTCAGAACTCTTAACTTCTAACTCAGAACTTTTAACTTTTTAACTCTTAATTCCTAAACATGATACAAGTATATACCGATGAGTTTTTTATGAAAGAAGCTTTGAAAGAAGCTCAAAAAGCCTTTGAGAAAAATGAAGTTCCCATTGGTGCAATCATTGTTTGTAATGAGAAAATTATAGCAAGAGCTCATAATATGACAGAAGCCTTAAATGATACAACAGCACATGCTGAGATGCTTGCCATTACAGCTGCCGAGAATTATTTGGGTAGTAAATATTTAAATGATTGTACTCTTTATGTTACTTTAGAACCTTGCGTTATGTGTGCAGGAGCAAGCTATTGGAGTAGAGTTGGTAAAGTTGTTTACGGAGCTTCAGACGATAGATATGGCTATAAGAAAGCAGGGGATAAATTGTTTCACCCTAAAACAGAAATTATTTCAGGATTAATGGCAGAAGAAACAGGAGGTTTATTGAAAAGATTTTTTAAGAAGAAAAGATAAAAACAACAAACAAGGAACAACTAATACTCCTCCAGCAACTCATCAAAAACCTGAAAAACCTCTTCAAAACTTTTTGCTGTAACAAGTCTTAATCTATAAGGTTTAATATTGTAATATCCTTTAAAGTAGTTAGTATAATGTTTCCTTATTTCTCTTAGTGAAACTTGCTCTCCTTTCCATTTGTTTGATAGTTCAATATGCTGTTTGCATATTTTTATTCTTTCAGCCATATTTGGCTTTTCAAGTTCTTCTCCAGTTTCAAATAGATACTTTATTTCTTTAAAAAGCCAAGGATTCCCAATTGCTCCTCTTCCTATCATTAAGCCATCAACTCCATATTTATTCTTCATTTCAAGAGCTATTTGTGCTGATGTAATATCTCCATTGCCAATAATTGGAATATGAAGCCTAGGATTATTCTTGGCTTCACCAATAAGAGTCCAATCAGAAATACCTTTATAAAGCTGACTTCTAGTTCTCCCATGAATACTCAGTGCCTGTACTCCTATGTCTTGAAGCATTTCTGCTAGCTCAACAATGGGCTTATCATTTTCGTCCCAGCCTAAGCGAGTTTTAACTGTTACAGGTATATCTACAGCCTTAATAACGGCCTGAGTTATTTCCAACATTTTAGGGATATCTCTCAAAAGTGCTGCACCAGCTCCTTTTCCTGTTACTTTACGCACAGGACACCCAAAGTTTATATCAATTAATTCTGGTTTGGCTTCTGCAGAAACAATTGCTGCTTCAACCATGCTGTCAGTATTATGACCAAATATTTGTATCCCTATTGGTCGTTCTGATTCTTCAAAATGAAGTTTCTTAAGACTTTTCTGAGCATCTCGAATTAGTCCTTCAGAAGAAATAAATTCAGTGTACATCATATCTACACCAAAAGGCTTGCAAACAGCCCTAAAAGAAGGGTCCGTTATGTCTTCCATTGGTGCTAGGAACAATGGGTTATCTCCAAAATCAATATCTCCTATTTTCAATATTGTATGTATTTTAATATATGAATCTTAATTGCTTGATAATTATAGTAAATTTGCCATGTTTCTATGGCTAAATATCTGTCTAAAAATTATTAGAATTAAGGCTGCAAAAGTAGGAATAATTGCTTGTTAATGGAATAAATTGAATTAATAAAACTATGTTTGATAATCTTGCTGAGAAAAACTATTTGCAGTTGATGCTATTTGGATTAGTATTGCTCTTTTCTTCATTAATATTGATGGGACTGGGTTACTTTCTTGGTATTGCTATTTGGAATGAATCTGATGTAACAGCTGCTTTAAGTGGCTCTATAGATAACAATATTCAATTGCAGTACCTTAAAATTATGCAGATTCTTAATCAGCTATCAATGTTTATTATTCCTCCATTAACTTTATTTATTATTCTTAGAAAAAGAATCCCTGATTATTTAAATCTAAACAGAATTCCAAGTTTAAATTTTATTGTTGGAATAGTAATTTTATATATTTCATCATTACCACTTATTCAGGCAAGTATGACAATAAATCAGCAAATGGTTTTGCCTGAATTTATGAGTGGGGTAGAAGAATGGATGAGAGATAAAGAGGATCTTGCTGCAGTATTGACGGAGAAATTTTTAAAAGTAGATTCATTCTCAGGCTTTTCGTTAAATATATTAATGATGGCGGTATTACCGGCAATAGGTGAAGAACTTTTGTTTAGAGGCTTGCTAATGAGGTGGTTTGGGAAAGCAATAAACAATATTCATATTGTTATAATAATTACAGCTTTTCTTTTTAGTGCTATACATATGCAATTCTTTGGATTTATTCCACGTTTTATTCTTGGTGTTATATTAGGATATACTTATCATTGGTCAAAGAGTTTATGGGTTCCTATTTGGTTACACTTTATTAATAATGCAACTACAGTTACAGTGTACTATTATGTTAATCAGTCGAATAGTGATGTTAATCCTGAAGAAGTAGGTACAATAGATAACTATGGATATTTATTATTCTCCCTAATTATTTTTGCTGCAATTATAAGATGGTTGTATCAGAATCGTGTTAAAAATTAATGTACTTTTGTGCAAATTATAGATTAAAATTATATAATATATTATGGCTAGTACTAGTGATTTCAAGAACGGACTTGTAATGAATTTTAATGGTGGTTTATACTCAATCGTTGAATTTCAGCATGTTAAACCGGGTAAAGGTCCGGCTTTTGTTAGAACAAAATTGAAGAATGTAAAAACAGGAAAAGTTATTCCAAATACTTTTACAGCAGGTGTGAAAATTGATGTTCAAAGAGTAGAACGTCGTCAGTATCAGTATTTATACAATGATGGTGATTCTTATCATTTTATGAATAATGAAACTTATGAGCAGACATTTATTGATGGTGAAATTATTAATGCTCCTGATTTAATGAAAGAAGGACAAAATGTTGAGATAGTGTTTCATGCTGAAACAGAGACTGCTCTATACTGTGAGTTACCTCCTTTTGTTGATCTTGAAATTACATATACCGAACCAGGTGAAAAGGGTAATACAGCAACTAATACTTTTAAAGATGCTACCGTTGAAACAGGTGCAACTGTTAAGGTACCTTTATTCATAAATAATAATGAATTTATTAAAGTTGATACAAGAACTCATCAGTATTCTGAAAGAGTAAAAAAATAAGTAGGAATTTATTCTTATTCGAGCCACAAGTAATTATTCTTGTGGCTTTTTTTGTTTAAAAATAATTTATACCCTTATTGAGTAAATATTGAAAGTAAAGTTTGTTCTAAACCTTATTAAGAAATATATGCACAAGTCTTGTTTCAATAAAATCCCTACCTTAGCACTTTATATTTTTTAATCATTTTGAAAAAATCAAATGAAATACTCAAGTAAATTCATATCAATACTGTTTGTTTTCCTTTTTCTTAATATTACAGCCTTCTCTAATTCTTATACCGATAGTTTGCTGACTCTTGTAAAGAGCTCTAATAGTATTGAAGAGAAAGCAAATATGTATATAAATATTATTAGGGAAAGTAGAGACAATAAAAAAAATATTGAGTATTCTGATTCTGTATTTTCTTATTTAGAAATATATCGTAATGATACATTATTGATGCTAGCTAATGGATTTAGAGGAATGGCTTATGGTTACTTAAACCAGTATGACGAATCAAATATTTATTGCTTGCGCGCATCAGTTATTGGAGAAAAGCTAGGGAAAGTTAAGGATGTTGCAGTAATGTATAAATATATTGCAAGAAATTATGATCGAATGTATAATTATGATTCCTCAATTTATTACTTAGATAAAGCTATTACTATGTTTAGTAAATTGTTGGAAGAAGGAAGTGTGTCTGATAAGTTTTGTTATAAAAAATTGGGATATTGCAAGGCTCAAATGGGGAAACAACTTCTTAGACAAGGGCAATACGATAAGTCCTTGGATTATATGTACGATGGTCTTAGAGATTATGACAATATAAATGATTATTCAGGACAAGCAAAAATTCATAATAATATTGGTAATATTTATAATTTTAACCAAGATTATGAGAATGCATATATAGAATATAAAAAAACAATACAGTTAGCTGAAAAGGCAGGAAAAGTAAAGCGGTTTAAGATGGTTTTTACTAATATCGGAGTAATATTCCTCAATAAAAATGAATATGATTCAGCTTTGTATTATTTTAATAAATCATTACAAATTTACTCTTTTAAGAAGAAAAACTATAATTCAATATCTGGTTTATACAATAATATTGGATTAGTATTTAAGAAACAAAAGCAATATGATTCAGCACTTGTTTATTTCAATAGATCCATAGATTTGTTAAAGGAGATAAATCATGAAATGGGTATAGTAAAAGCTAAAGCAAATATTGGTATTATGTATATTGAAATGAAAAAATATTCTAAAGCCAAGAAGATTCTTCTAGAAGCTCTAAAATACTCTAAAGCAAATAAAATGGGAGAGGCAACCAAAGAGATATATCTTGGATTGTCGGTTATTGCAAAAGAAACTAATGATTATAAGAATGCTCTGAAATATAATATTCTTTATGTAGAGTATAAGGATTCTATAAATTCAATAGAGGTTACAAAAAAAATTAGTGAGTATAGGGAGCAGTATGAAGCGGAAAAGAAAGATAGAGAAATACAAGATTTACAGAAGGAAGCTCAGTTGCAGAAGCTAATTCAAAAGAATCAAAAAGTAGAGAATCAAAGACAAGTATACATTAATAATTCCTTGCTTATTCTAGCTGTACTTTTACTTATTATTATCTTTTCTATATATAGGTATTTTAAACTTAAGCATGCTGCTAACCGTGAGTTAATGAATAAGCAAGAGCAGATTAATCAACAGAAGGTTATTGATTTGGTTAAGTCTAGTGAGGTGAATTCCATAAATTCATATATGGAAGGCCAAGAAAAAGAGAGGACTAGAATTGCAGCAGAATTGCACGATAGACTTGGTAGCCTTTTGTCAACTGTAAAGTTGCATTTTAGTAGTTTTGAGGCTGCTAATGAGGCGAATATAGAAGACAAAGAAACTTTTAATTTTGCTCTAGACCTACTTGATAATTCAGTAGAGGAGGTTAGGTCTATTTCGCATAATTTATCAAAAGGTATTCTTACTCAGTTTGGATTGCATGCTGCTGTTGAGAATCTTCGAGATCAAATAAATGCTGCCGGAAGTATACAAGTAAAATTAATAAAGGCAGGACCAGAGTATAATATCAATCCTGAAAGTGAGATTGAACTTTTTAGGGTTATTCAAGAGTTGATAACTAATGCTATTAAGCACTCTCAGAGTAAAGAAATATATGTTCAGTTAATCTCTGATGCTGAAGGATTGAATATTATTGTTGAAGATTATGGTGTTGGCTTTAATATTGGAAAATTGAAATCTAAAGGTATTGGTCTTCAGAATCTTAAAACAAGAGTAGAAAAAATTGGTGGTACTTATCATTTTGAATCATCTATTGGTAATGGTACCTCTACAATTATCGAAATTAAGAATAATACTAGATAGTCTGTATTATCTATAAGTTTTATTTCACCTAATTAAAACTATTATTATGAAGACAAAAAGACTTTTAACCTGCAGTAATTTATCAGAAGCGCATATTATTCAGGGTAGGCTGAATAATGAAGGAATTGATTGCTTTCTTACAAATGAAAATATATCTAGCCTATTGCCAATCAATAATTCTATGCTTTTAGGAGTACAAATTGTTGTAAATGAAACAGATTACCAAAGAGCTTATGAGATATTGCAAGATAAATTATAACTGTAAAAATTATAAAAAAGAGATTCAATAAAACTCCAAAAAACACTTACTTTTGATTTATGGAAACAGCCATAGATATGACTAATTTGGAAGGAGAAAACCTACTACTAAGTGTTAAAGATCTGCAAGTAGATTTTAAAACAGAGCAAGGGGTAGTTACTGCTGTTAAGGATATTAGCTTTGATTTAAAAGAGGGCGAAATATTGGGCATAGTAGGAGAGTCTGGTTCTGGAAAATCAGTATCTTCAATGGCTATTATGGGGATTCTCTCTAAGATGGCGAGTATTCCAAAAGGAAGTATTAAATATTATGGTGGAGATAGAGATGGTGTTGAATTGACTACTCTACCTGAGAATGAATATCAGAAAATAAGAGGTTCTGAGATTAGTATGATTTTTCAAGAGCCAATGACTTCTCTAAATCCAGTTATTAAATGCGGAGATCAAGTTGTTGAATCCATACGCTTGCATCAGAATCTTAGTTACTCAGAGGCAAAGAAGCAAACTTTAGAGCTATTTGAAGAGGTGAAACTACCTCGACCTGATAAAATATTCAAATCATATCCACATCAAATTTCTGGCGGCCAAAAGCAAAGAGTAATGATAGCAATGGCTATCTCCTGTAAACCTAAACTTTTGATTGCTGATGAACCTACAACTGCACTTGATGTAAGAGTTCAAAAAACTATCCTAGATATTCTCATCGACTTACAGAAGAAGTATAATATGAGTGTGATTTTTATTACACACGATTTGGGAGTTATTGCGCAAATAGCTGAGAATGTACTAGTAATGTATAGAGGACAGCTAATTGAAAGAGGTAGTGTGCAGGATATATTTTTTAATTCAAAAGAACCATATACCAAAGGATTAGTAAACTGCCGACCACGAACAGATATTAGGAGTCAGAAATTGCCAACTGTTGACGATTATTTGGAGTTAGGCGAGAAAGAAGTTGAGAATAACCTCATAGAAGTGACCTCTGAGCAAAGAAAAAAGAATCATCAAATACTTTATAATAGTGAACCTCTTTTAAAAGTTGAAGGCCTGACAACCTCGTTTGTTTCAGAGCGAACATTCTTAGGAAGAGTTAAGAGCAGTGTAAAAGCTGTTAATGATGTTAGTTTTGAAGTTTTTAAAGGAGAAACTCTAGGTTTAGTAGGAGAGTCAGGTTGTGGCAAAACAAGCCTTGGACGTACTCTATTGCAAATGATTCCATCAGAAAAAGGAAGAGTGCTTTATAAAGGAATTGATCTTGCTAAGCAGACTAAGAAGCAGATGAGACAATTGCGAAAGGAAGTGCAAATAATCTTCCAAGATCCATATTCATCATTAAATCCACATATTAGTATTGGTGATGCCATTTTAGAGCCAATGATGGTGCATGGAATTCTTTCTTCCAAAAAAGAAAGACGAAATAAAGTTATTGAGCTTTTGGAAAGAGTAAATCTAACCGAATCACAATATGATAGATTTCCTCATGAGTTTAGTGGAGGACAAAGACAGAGAATTGTTATTGCTCGAAGCTTGGCATTAAGCCCAGAGTTTATTGTGTGCGATGAATCTGTTTCTGCACTTGATGTTTCAGTACAAGCACAGGTGCTTAATTTGCTTAATGAGTTGAAAAACGAATACGGCTTTACTTATCTGTTTATCTCTCACGATTTATCAGTGGTAAAATATATGAGCGACAGGATTCTAGTGATGCGTGATGGAAAACTCATTGAAATTGGAGAAGCTGATAGCCTTTATTCTAATCCTAAAATGGAATATACCAAGGCGTTAATTGATGCTATTCCTGAGGTTTAGGAGGTGGTTATTTGGTGAGTTGGTTATTCGTTGATTTGGTTCAGCCTACTGAAGACTGTTGACTGCCAACTGAAGACTGCCAACTGAAGACTGCCAACTGAAGACTGCCAACTGAAGACCGCCAACTGAAGACAGCCAATTGAAGACTGCCTACTTTTTCCTTTTCCTTCTTAATTCTTCAATCTGAAATCAATTTTTTCACTACCTTTGGTGCACAAATAAAAAGAGTAATGAAATTCCTAACCTATCTAACAGATTTATTCTATCCTCCAATATGCTTATCTTGTGGTAGGAAACTCATTGATTATGAAAATGTAATATGTAGCTATTGTAAGGTACAGCTGCCTAAAACTAATTTTCATTATCAGAAGAATAACCCAGTTGAAATACTATTTTGGGGTAGATGTGAGATTTATTCCGCAGCAGCAATATATCGCTATTTGAAAAAAGGAAAAGTTCAGAATTTAATACATAATTTTAAGTATAAAGGCTATTTTGAAATAGGACTGTATTTGGGAGAGAAGTATGGTGTTCAGTTAATGCAAGCAGATAGGTTTAAGAATGTTGATTTTATTATTCCTGTTCCT
>Ga0256827_10003346_pt1 | contig 10193 bp, 15 predicted proteins | sample CV84metaG_FD_185977 | JGI IMG/M metagenome (GOLD analysis project Ga0256827, IMG submission 185977) | Hydrothermal vent microbial communities from East Pacific Rise, Pacific Ocean - CV84 | ecosystem: Environmental > Aquatic > Marine > Hydrothermal vents | place: Pacific Ocean: East Pacific Rise...
TAAGTTTTTGTATCTCATCAACACTCATCTCATCATTTCTAATTATCTTCAAATCAGCACCTAATTCTCTACAATACTGGACTATATTATATGTAAAACTATCATAGTTATCTATCATTAAAATCATTAAATTATTACCCCTATTCAAAGCCTATTTTATGGGCTTTAGTAGTTTTTATTAAATTTTATAAATTATTTTTCCAACCTATTTCCAACTGGAGAATAGATTGTCATCTTTTTTAAGCTCTATAAATATGTAAATTATTTTAGAATTATATCATAACAAAATATGAATTCTACTCTCTATTACTGGTACCTATTCTATGTAATAGGCATTTCGCCTAAATTAAAACATCTGGAGGCTCAAATGCCATGGAAACAGTTAGTAGCAGTAGCTCTAGTCATAGTAACGGCTCTAGCCAACGAGTACAACAAAAAATAATCCCGATAGTTGATGATTCTTCATCCAATTCATATTCGTTACTACACTGGCTTAGAAGAAGTCTTCTACAGTTTCATGTAGCTAATAATATTCACTTTAATCCTACACCATACATTTCATAGTTTAGCTTTATAGCTTTCATTTCAAACAAACCTAAATTACAAGGATATACCCATGTCAAAAATTCCACTAAATACAGAACAATTAATGGATCAAGCACCAGCACTCTTCACAGAGGAACCTCACTTTGATGTAAGTGATAAGTATCATTTTATTCCAACGATAGATGTTATCAATGAGATAAAAGCTAATAATTGGTACCCCGTAAGTGTATCAGAAGCTTCTGTTAGAGATATAGAAAAAGAAGGATACCAACAGCATTTAGTAAAGTTTAGACATTTCGATGATTTGCTACACCCACAAGATAATGCCGTTGAGCTACTTTTATTTAATAGCCACGACAGAAGTAAAAGTTTTACTATATCAGCAGGCATATATAGATTTATCTGTAGTAATGGGTTAATAATAGCTGACAGTGTTTTTGAATCTTATAAAATCAAACACCTAGGCGATAGAGAGAATGATGTAGCTCGTGCCGTTGCGAACATTACAGCTATTAAACCTAAACTAATGCAAAAAATACAAAATCTTGAAGCAGTAGAACTTACTCAATTAGAAAAGGAATCATTTGCTCGCTCGTCCATACCTCTAAGATTTGGTAAACATCTACAAGTGGATCATACCGATTTATTGGTCCCTCACAGAGATGAAGACACTAAAGATGATCTCTACACAACTCTAAATGTCATACAGGAAAATTTACTGCGCGGAAACATCTCAGGCTTTAATAAAAACAGTGGTAGACGATTCACAAGCAAAGAGATAACTTCTATCTCTAAAGATGTAGATATCAATCAAGGTCTTTGGGATATAGCAGAGAGAATATATTTTATCAAAGAACCTATTAAGACTTTAGAAATAGCTGCTTAAGAAGTTATCTATCCTACTAAGATTATCTCCACCTCACATAGGGCATGGTAGCTTTGGTGAATATATTTATTGAAGTAGCAATTTTTATATTAAACCTTCTCTTTCTATAGATTTATGTACTTTATTTTAGAACTAGTGATATCAATTACAAAGAATTTTTTAATAAATTCTCTTTATATAGATCTAATATACCTTCAGGCATATTATTTGATACATTCCTAAGGCTTTCCATAAGTCTAATTACTTGTTTTTTACTAAATCTAGTATTTGTAGATGTTACAGCAAGCAGTATGGCAGCAAAAAGATTTTCAGAATTTTCACTATCACAGTATCGAAGAATAACATCCATTAAAAAATCTGCATCTTCAAAATTACTTAAAATTTCAAGACATTCTTCATTTTCTTCATCTGTTTCTGCTAGTTTGATCGCACTTAAAAGAGCTTCTTTTGCATCTGACTTTAACGATATAGACTTTTCAATCATCTTCTTTGCAGCATAAGAAGATGATTCTGATTCTGAATATTCAACTTCCATTTTGTTCCCTTTATAAAGTTAATTTAAATATTATACTAATTTACTTTGTATATCAACTTAATTTATATTAACTATATTTCTTCATTTAATGTCACTTATCCCGACTGTCACCTCCCCATATATAAGGAAATATGTATGCAAAAAAATATTCAATCTACATTAAATAGAATAGATGAAATTTACTCAAAGCTCCAAACTATTCAACATCAAGTCCAAGAAACTAAAGCTTGTGCTAAAGATACCTATCTACTAAAAAGTAATGTAGCCATGGTTGAAATAAAAATAGAACAATCCCTCAATAGTCTTAATCATCTGCTCCAGAGTATAAATGATTATAAAAGAACTTCTACAAAAGAAGTAGCATAGTAACAACTATCTAAATCACCATAAGGATCAATATCATGAGAACATCACCGTACCGTCTAGAGACACAAATATCACAAATTAAGCCTACATCAACTGAGTGGTATAAAAACTATATCAGAGAGATACTAGAGAGTGACAAGAGCTATTTTATAAAGTGTGATTATATTTCAATTTCTTTCAACGATATTCAAAAGAAACAGGATTATATTTCAGCTGAAATAAAAGAGTTGCAAAGTCTAAAGAAATCACTAGCTAATGCCAAAGAAATAGCCCTTATAGCTACTGCTGATGTACTAGCAGAATACGGAATTGAGAAAATTGAAGGTACAACAGTATCATCTATAACTATCACTCCAGAAAAGACTAAAACTAAAGATGGAATTAGAATCTTAGATGAAGAAGCACTGATAACATTAGGCTATGCGAAAGTAAGTGTTGATGAGAAAGCAGTAGCTGAAGCTATGACTACAATTGAAGGTATGGACGAGATAGATAAATATGTGGAAGTATATTCTAATACAGAAATTATTCCATCTCGTATAAAAATAAATAAGCGTAGAAACAATGTAGTAAACCAAGCTACAGAACTTCTAAAATATACTATAGAAGATACTGCATAAATTATTCTATAGTCCAAAAATCACAAAAACTTCAAAAAGTACTAAAAAAACTTCAATTTCTACTCAAAAAACTCTAAAAAACTGACTTTATTTCAAGAAAAACTTTAGAGGAATACAAATAGTAGTTTTTTTTTAATCAAACAAAGCCCTAAAATAGTCAAGGCGAGAATTCTCGTCTTGACCAAAATATGGCTTTTAATAAAATACAGGAGAAAAATATTATGTTTTCAGAAAATCAAGTTAAGGCTCTCGGATATAACTTAGATGAGAGTAGAGTAAAAACTATAGATAAGGCAGGTATGAGTTTTAAATACCTAGAAACATATGATGTAATTAATGTTGCAAATACTATTTTTAACTACATGTGGGACTACACTATCACTCGCTTAGAAGAGGTAGCTCGCGAAACTAATCAAAATGGTAATCATGTTATTACCTACAGTGCTATAGTTAAAGTAAAACTATATGACTCTCAAAGGAACTTTATTGAGAGGGAAGACACAGGTGTTGGAACTGGAACAGCCCGTACAGTTGGAGATGCTATAGATAATGCAAGTAAATCAGCAGTAAGCGATGGACTTAAAAGAACACTTCGTTCAATGGGTTCCCAATTTGGGAATAATTTGTATTCTAAGACACCAAACCTTACTCAAAACCAACAACAACCAGCACAGATACAGCAATCACCGTATCAACAGCCACCTGCTCAACAAATTCAAAATACTACACCACAAGATTATTCTTCGCTATATAACATCGGTTTAACTATTATGGAACAAGGTCAAAATCTTGTAGTTATTGGAGATGATATTTTTTCTAAGAAAGATAGTATAAAGGCTTGTGGATTTCGTTGGGATGGGGCTACTAAGATGTGGTATAAACCATTCGAACAACAGGCTGCTTAAGATGAGTAAGCTTATCCCACAAACACTGCTTTCAGATATTCCAGATTTATACGAGACAGAAGATTCTTTAAACCCAATATGTTATGTAAAACTTTTTACACCTGATAGTAACTGGACATGGTACATAATCGAGTTTTCAAAAGCTGATGCTAAAACTTGTTATGGCTATGTACAGGGTATGGATAGTGAATTAGGCTACTTTACACTTGAAGAACTAGAATCTATTCATGGTCCACTAGGTTTAGCTATTGAAAGAGACATGTGGTTTAAACCTACTTTGTTCTCTGATATAAAAAGAGCTGAAAATGACGACAATAAAGACTAAAACTATTAACTTCAAAGTAGAAGATATAGCTAGTACAAATAAAATAATGGGTCAAAGAGGGACTCTATTTATCGAAGCTACTATTATTGCTACAGATAGTGATGAAGATTACGGTACAGATTATGAAGGAACTTACATTATGAAGTGGAGCTCATATTTTTCTGAAAATGAACCTTGCTCCATATCTTCAGCTCTTAGAAGTGAAGTATTAGAGCTATTTTTGAATAGTAAGTTTGATGAGGGCGAAGCTTTTGCCTTGAGTGAGCATACTATTCATGATTTGAGCTATTTTCAAAAGTATAATATTCCTTATATGGTCTCTCATGATTGTGTTAGAGTTGAGGCACTTATATCTCTTGCTACAAAGTCTATAGTGGGAGCTGAGATTACAGAGGAGGCTTTAGATGCTGATTCAGTAGATAAGTTAGTGTCGGAGATTAAACTATCATTTAATGCACATGAGGGTAATAATTCAAATAAAATGAGTGAAGCTCAAATTCTTGCATATGTAAAAATACTAGAGAATAAAGATACCGTTGAGTTTGAATACAATGGATTATTCTATGAGATATTTGTAAGTGCTGAGAGTGGTTATGTCGTAAATGTATATTCTCGTAATGAAAAAGATTCAGATGATGAATATTTAGAGAAATATAACTTTGATGGTGGTCTATGTACAGGTAGTACAAGAGATGCAATTGAGTTTATGTTATGAGCTATATTGTATTAGTGCTATGTCACACCAACTAGATATATTTCCTAATGGCTATATGAAAACCATCAGCACTGATAATATCTCTTCTTTATACTTTTATTTTTATCAGTCATTTATTACTACTTTGTATACTTTTATTCTATACTCTCCTCTTTTTCATATGTTAAAAACTTCACACAACCATTATCTTTTTTATCTCTATCTTCTATCCATTTTTCTGTGTTAATCTCAAGATTTAACTCTTGAATTATTGATGAAGATTCTTGAAAATAGCTTGCTGACAAATTGATAGTATCAACATCTAAATACTCTATATTTTTTGCTATAAACGGTAATAAATCATCATTCATACTTAAGGCATTCAAATTTTTATGCTTTATTAACTCTATTGGAATATCTTTAATTTGTGTATTTTCTATATCTAATGATTCTAATTTTTCTAGTCTTGATATACTTTGCGGTAACTCTTTCATATCATTATTTGATATTGTTAATGAGGTTAAACTAGATAAGTTCCCTAGCTCGTTTGGTAGCATTGTGATTTTATTGCCATGTAAACAAAGGGTTTTTAGTTTAGTAAGACTATAGAAGCTCATCGGCAGTTGGGTAATATTATTATGACAAGCACCAAACATTAATAGACCTTCTAAATCATTAATATCTGGGGAGATAAAAGATATCTCATTTTCTAGAAAACTCAGAAATATTAAACTTTTCAATTGATAAATCTCATCAGGAAGTTCTTTTATGTTGTTGTTATCAAGGAATAATATTCTTAAATTACTAAGTTTTCCTATATCTTTTGGGAGTTCAGCAATCCCTTTATTAGAGATATCAAGTTTAAATAAATCTTTTAATTTTTCTCTATTTCTTGGAAAAATATCTTCATCTAAATCATACTTATCAGCCCACTGACATATATCATCAAACCATTTCAATTCAGCCACATCTTTTTTCAAATAAAAGGATTCGATACCATCTGGATTCTCTGGATCTCCATAAAATATCATTGATGCTTCATTCTCTCCATTTTGTAAATCTAAAGTAGAAAGAGAATTTAACATAGCATCAAAATTATCATAAACCTCTGCTGGAAGCTTTGCTATATTTGTTGTACCTACACTTATTAATCGACCATCCATAAAGTTTAACCAGGTAGTTCCATCTTTAGTGTCGATTGTTACACTATTGGCTATATTCCCACTAATCATGGCAATCTCTTTTTCCATAGAGTTAGCATTGATTATTTCAAGATCACTTTTTATATACATACTAGGTGCTTGAGATAAGATATCTAATGTAGAAGCTATTTTTACATTCTCTCTTTCATTTAAAATATCAGCAAATATTTCAAGCTTAGTATTTAAATCTTTGACACCTTTAAAATCATCAGCTAAGAACATCTCCTCTAAAATAACTAAGTGCTTAAAGATAAGTTTATGTATTAAAAATGTGAAATCATCTTCTATTAGTTTATCTTTTATCTCAAGAAAATTAGTGCTAGAGAGTAGCATATAATTTAAAATACCTTGTTCTGTATCTCTTAAATTGTGAACATCTATATTGATATGGTTTTTTATGTCTTTACTCTCTATACTTATACTATTCTCCAACATAAGTGCCATCGGGAGCCAAGCTTGATGAACCACCACCTACATAAGTGCCATCAGGAGCCATATTATAAGTACTTCCTCCGACATAGTCCCCATTTGGTGCTAAACTAGAACTACCACCACCTACATAAGAACCATCAGGGGCTAGACTAGATGAGTCTCCACCAACATAAGTGCCATCTGGTGCTAATGAATAACTATCTCCAGCAACATAGCTTCCATCAGGTGCAAGTGTGTATCCATCAGCGACAACTATTGTATTCAATATTGTTACTACTGCTAGAGTAGATAAGATTATTTTTTTCATTGTGTTAATTCCTTTTGTTTTAGTGTTGTTATTCTATTAAACTACATAGACATATTTTGTCGATTAGTTGTTTCTCTATAAGTAATTATATGTGTTTTAAACTCTCCATCAGCAGCACTAAAAAGAGCATCACTAAACATACTTTTGAGTGTCTGTTTAATTGCTCTTACACCAAGTTCACTCTGTGCTGCAACTTTAGATACATCTTGTAAAGTCTCTTCACTTATATCTACAGTATCCCCATGAAATTCAATCTTTTTTACAAACTCTTTTAATGGAGAACTTTCACTTTGTGTTAAAATCTCATAATAATTATCTTCGCTTAATGGATATAAATTTACAATAGAATTCATTCTTCCTAATAGCTCTTTGGGAACATCGGTTTTGTATAAATCTTCTAATGTGATTTTTTGCTTATCAGCTTTTGTTAATTTCGTAGTAAATCCCATAGCTGATTTTTTATCTTTTTTCTCATTTAAAATAGATTGAAAAGCACCACCTAGTATAAATTGAACATTCTCTGTATTAAAATCTATACTCTCTTTATCTCTATTTTGACTATCATATACTTTAAAGGTACTTCCTTCTAGTAATCTAAGTAGCTGACTGGCTACTCTTGCTCCATAGTTTAAATCACTATCATCTTTTAAAAAAAGCTTATCCATCTCATCTAAAAATATAACTGCTTTTGAAGCTTTATCAATATCTTCATCTGCTAGATATATAAGATCTTGGACTAAGCTATTAACACTATAACCCTTTATTCCCTCAGGAACCATACTAGCTGTATCTACATGTAAAAATAGAGTGTCAATATATTCACAAGCCTTTTCAACCATAAATGTTTTTCCAGAGCCTGTCGGTCCAACTATCATTACTGGTCCATTAGTTCCTATCTCTTCATTGTCTGCATACTTAGACTTTAAAGCATGATAATACATTGCTAATGCAATCTCTTTTTTAGCCTCGCCTTGAGATATTACATGTTTGTTTAAATACTCCAATATCATACTTGGGGACTTATCCACTTTAGCTTGTTTAATCTTTTTTAGTTCTACTTCTTGCATTGGTTGTTTAATAACTTCATTGTTTCTAACAACAGTTTTACCAGGATTATTTTTAGCATACTCTTGTGATTCTAGAGCATCATTAAAATATATATACTCATCTAAAACTTTAAATAGTTTATTATTTTGAGACATGCTTAATCCTTAGTATTTATTTAGTTATAGATTTTTGCTTTTGAATTTCTAAATATACTTTATATGATAGATCTCTAATATGATTTTTCATATATTGCTGAGTACCCCAATCACTACTGCTTAAATGTTCCTCTGCAATTTCTTGAAAACTTTTTTCTTCTTGCGTGTAGAATTTATCTAGTACCTTAAAAATTAAAAGTGCTACATGATCTCCAAATGAACCAGTCCACCAAGCAATCGGTGTATAAAAACCGTGAGTAAGCATTTGATAGTTTGCAGAATTGGTTATATCAGGAACTACATCATAAACTTCCTCTTCATCTAAACCACAATTTGGACATGCAACACCTTCTTCGTAAGGTATATAAAAAGCTTCGCATTTAGCACATTGGTGATCATACATAATATGTAATGACATCTACTATCCTTTACTTTGAGTTTTTCTAAATATAGTTGGAATCTCATAATCTATTTCAGCATTAGATTCTTCTGTTTTTTTCTTTCTTCTGAGAGATACTTCACCTATTATTGGTCTTTTTATCTCTAGTATCTCTGCTAGACTTACATCACCGTAAGCACTTAAAATCTGTTCAAGAGTTGTACAAAAACCTTTTACATGTGCTAAGTCAACTTCATCAGCACCAGTTCCAATACAATCTTTGTATTCGTTATATCCCATTTTTAAGCTCTCTAGCAGTTCTTCTTTTGGTATCTGTATCATTACTTATCCTCTTTTAGTTCACTGAATTCTTCTAACATCTCTTTAATCTCATCATAACTCTCTAAAGCAGCAGCTTTTCCTATTTCTGGTTTCATACCAGCACCTTTTCCATCAGTGATTTTTGCTCCTATTTGTAATTTATGGGGAACTTTAGAGTTTTTAAGAGCTTGAGTATCTGTATTTACTGCTACAAGTTTTACTTTATCAGCAATATCACTATCAACTAAATTATCCACCATATTACTTCCTCCACCACCAACACCTACAACAACTATCTTTACACCATCCGTACCTATTTTTTCTGTTATTACAAACTCTTTCATTATCCTCTCCTATTCTTTTATTATGAATATTGTAATCATATTAATAGACATATAATGTCTATCTATAATCTAACACTTAACCGACCACTCTGTAATAGTTCTATCATTCTTTCAGGGCTCAATTCGCCTATAATATCTCCACTCTCAGTAGAGAGTAAATATGTATTTCTATCGTATATCCCATAAATCTCTTCACCATCATCAGATATATACATAAAGTTTGAAGGAAGATAGTTTAAAAATATCCTGTCATTTATGAAGTTGTACAAACCAAACTTCATATGTACATTTGGATCATCCAGATAGTTCTTAGCAGACTCTAGTAAAACTGCTGTATCAAATGTATCTCCTAGTCGTAAATATGCCTGATAAGCATCTCTACGGTTACCACAGTATTCTTTATTTTTTAGTCTATAAGTAGAAAACAATCTCTCAAACCCTGGATTTAAAAATGATTCAATATCATCAATGTCATCGAGTGCCTTAGAAACCTTTTGAGTAGCTCTTGCTACTTTTTGAGAACCATAAAGCATATCAGTAAAAATAAATTTACAAGATGTGTCACCATTGTTATATGTTGTAGTCTCAATCAGTTTATATTTCTCCAGCTCTTCATAAGCTGATATTAATAGATGCTGAGATATTCCTACTTCATCAGATATAAAATCAAAGCTAACATGAAGCTCTTTATTTCCAGCCATCATTAGAACCATTTGTGTATATAGTAGCTTTGCATCACTACTTATCTCTCTTCTTCTTACTAGAAAATTTGGTAAGAACAGACCATGAAACTGCTGATAAGGATTAAACACTATTGTATTACTCATAGTATTGGTACCTCCACTTTATCTCCAACATATTCATAAACAGTTACAGGAATAGCCGTATCTGTAAAAATCAATTTCTGAGTATCTATATAGAATTCAGTTTTATACTCTTTAACATCTTGACGATTCTTTTTTATCTCTACATAGCGTTTATTCTCTACCTTGTCGTCTTTTAATATTAAGAGCTTCATATCTGCTTCATAATCAGACTTTACAGATCCTAAGCCACTCATTGTTTTATTACGAATATCAGATTTTGAGAGTTGTGTTATCAGGAATATTACAATGCCTAGTTCTTGACA
>Ga0256827_10003347_pt1 | contig 10188 bp, 8 predicted proteins | sample CV84metaG_FD_185977 | JGI IMG/M metagenome (GOLD analysis project Ga0256827, IMG submission 185977) | Hydrothermal vent microbial communities from East Pacific Rise, Pacific Ocean - CV84 | ecosystem: Environmental > Aquatic > Marine > Hydrothermal vents | place: Pacific Ocean: East Pacific Rise...
CCAATAAGGTTTTGGCTGTTGAAGGGAATTATTGAAAATTTGATACAATATTATCAATAGATATAGAAGAAAATGTGCGTATTGCTATAAAAAAGTTAGAATTTAAAAAAAACAGAAAAAACGAGTGTGAACTAGGCTAAATTATGGGGTTTTTGAACTAGGTTCACAATCTCTGTGCTTTGTTATATTATTAACCCATAAATATTTTTAAACCTACAAGTATTGCTAACATAAAACTTGTATAAGTAATTAAAAATTCTAATGTTTCTGTACCACTGCCTTTATTAAATTGAGATTGAATTTTATTGGCAATAAAATTAGGTAAGCCATTTATACTAGCATCCATTCTTGTAAAACCACTAGGTATATAAATTATTTTTGATATAAAGTCTTTTATTTTATTTGAGTTATGAGTTTCTTCTAGTGATATTATTTTATCTTCTTTAGTTAACTCATGAGTTGTAAAATAAACTAATGCTTGATCAAATCCAGAATAATATAATGCTGCAATTCTTTTATTAATTAATTGCCATCTTGTATAATAATGAACTATGAACCAAAGAATTAAATATACTAAATATGTTCCTAATTCTGGTAAACTAATAAATTTTGCAACCCATGTAGGTGGCCATAATCCACGTGTTATAATTGAGCCAAATAAACTTAATTGTACTAAAAAACCTGCATTAGCCATGTTTTCTTTATGATTATGATATGTTTCCCATAATTCAAGTTTTGATATCAAAAAATTTTGTATTTTTTCATCATTCATTTTCATCCCCAATTTTAATATAACTTCTTATTGAATAAACATTATATACAATAAAGCCTTAAACATAAAAATAACAGTCCTCTTGTTAGTTTATTTTTAGATTTTATTGTGATATGTCATTTTTTCGTTGCTCAAAATTTTTACTAAATGCTCTTTTGTGTACAAATATAATTAGAAAATCTCTAGAAGAACTGGTTAAAAAAAACTGTGGTAGGAAGGTATATATCAGACACAAGATTCTTTCTTATGTCTGAAAATTTTAATTAGTATCCGCTGTTATAAACAAATGCAGTTATAAATTCAAGTAATGGATTTATCACTATAAATGCAAAGATTGTACCAACTGCAGCTATACCGATGATAGTTTTTAAAGCTAGTGTTGCATTTGAAGCGTATATATGACCATCATTACCAACAACAGGCTCTTTCATAAACATATAAACTATAAGTTTTAGATAGTAATAACCAGCTATAGCTGAGTTAAGTGCCATGATAAGAGCTAGTATTGTATAACCACCACTTACTGCTGAACCTATCATATAAAGTTTACCCCAAAATAGAGCAAAAGGTGGAACACCAGCCAAACTCAACATAAACAATGCCATAATGGTAGCTGCTACTGGTGCAGTTTGAATCATACCTGCAAACTTATCGTAACTATGATCTGATGCTTGATAATCTGGTAAATGTTTTTGACGAGATATCCAAAGCATACTAAATGAACCAAGGTTAGTAAAACTAAAAAGTATCCAATACAATAACAATGCACTATTTGACTGTGTTGTACCTATCAAGATAGCAGCCATAACAAAACCTGCATGTGAGATAGAACTGTAAGCCAACATCCTCTTAACATCTGTTTGAACCAATGCCCACATATTTGCAGCAGTCATTGTGATGATAACAACAGCATAAAGTATGATCTCTAACCAAACTACGCCACTATGAATCAAAAATTCAAAAACTCTCATAGCAACTATAAAAACTGCTATTTTTGGAACGATTGACATATATCCTGCCATAGATGCACTTGCACCCTCATAAACATCTGGTGCCCATGTATGAAATGGAACTAAAGAAAGTTTAAATCCTAATGCACCGAGCATAAATACTACACCGATAAGAACATAACCAATATCTGCATAATGATTAGCTGCTAAAACAGAAGCTATCTGATTTATCTCGATAGAACCTGTTAAGGCATAAAATATCATAGAACCAAAACTAAAGAAACCTGCTGCTAATGCACCCATAGTAAAGTATTTAACAGCTGCTTCAAAAGATTTATCACGATTGTGCATAGCTATCAAAGTATATAATGCCAATGAAGCAGTCTCAAGTCCTACAAATATAAGGATAAGATTGTCAGTTGCAACCATAAACTGGAAACCACCAATCATAAACAAGAAAAGTGCAAAAAATTCTGGGTATGAAAACTCATGAAATCGTTTGTGTGTCAATGATAAAGGGATAAATAACATCGAAGCACCAACGATAACTAGCTGAGCTATAACAGCTAAACCATCTATAAGCATCACATTAAATCCGCCCATCGTTATACCATCTTGAGAGAAAATATCTGCAGATTCTAAAACCGCACCAAAATCCATCACCAAGAAAAGAAGACTCAACATTACATATAATGTTTTGTCTAGATTACTTTTAAACATATCTGTAATCAAAATTAACAATGCTCCCAATACTGGTATAAGCATTGGTGCAAGAGTCACTATATTTAATGACTCAAAAGAAATATTTACTGGCGCTAACATTAGTGTGCCTCCTCTGCAGATGTTTTAATTTTTACTGCACTTTTTTTAAGATCAGGAATCCTAGATTTTGCTTCATCTGTAACTGATTTATCATGCATCAACTGAACGATAGATTCTACACTATTGTTAATTGGTCCAAGAACTGGTTTAGGATACACACCTAACCAAACAGTAATGATAACTAATGGTACCAAAGCGATAAGCTCTCTTTTGTTTACATCTGGAAGATTTTTGTTTTCCTCTTTTGTAACTTCACCAAAAAATGCTTTTTTATAAGCTGCCAACATATAGATAGCTCCAACAATGATACCTGTACCAGCTAAAAGAGTTAGAATATGGGACTGTTGATAAAAACCTAAGAAACTTAAAAACTCCCCAACGAAGTTGATAGTTAATGGTAAACCAACTGATGCCATCAACATCACACCAAATATCATAGCATATCTAGGCATAACCTGTGCAAGTCCACCAAACTCACTCATCATTTTCGTATGTCTTCTATCATAGATAACACCCACAAGCAAGAACAATGCACCTGCAACAACACCATGACCTAACATTAAAAATACAGAACCAGAGATACCTTCAACATTTAATGCAAATGTTCCAAGGATGATAACACCCATGTGAGAAACTGAACTGTATGCAACAACCTGTTTGATATCCTCTTGAGCGTATGCGACCATCGCTGTATATATAATCATAATGATAGCCAATATAGCTACTGGGTACATAAAAAATACCGATGCATCTGGAAATAATGGCAATGAAAAACGGATAAACGCATATGTACCCATCTTAAGTAATATCGCTGCTAGTATAACCGAACCTATCGTTGGTGCTTGACCATGTGCATACGGTAACCATGTATGAAATGGAAACATAGGTACCTTGATAGCAAATCCCATAAAAAAGGCAGCAAACAACCAAAGCTGATAAGACTCAGGCAATACAAGTCTATACCAATCAAGTATAGCAAAACTCCATACACCCGTTGCTTGATAATAAAAATATGCCATAAAAAGCATACCAACAAGCATAATCAATGAACCCGTAAATGTATATAAAAAGAATTTAATAGAAGCATAAACTCTCAAAGGTCCACCCCACGCACCGATGATATAAAGCATCGGTACAAGTGAAAGCTCCCAAAATACATAAAAAAGTATAGCATCAAGTGCAACAAATACACCTGCCATAGTCATTTGTAAAAATAGCAAAGTAATTATCATATTTTTTACATTTTTTGTATCTGTAAGTGATGCGATACCTATCATCGTAAAAAATGCTGACAATATAACTATAAACAATGAGATACCATCTACACCTATTGTATAGTTTATCCCAAATGCTGCAACCAATGGAATATGCTCCATAAACTGCATACCAGATACACTCGAATCAAAAGAGAACCACAACAAAAGTGAAGCTATAAACTCAACAAATGAAACTGCTACCCCATAACTTCTAATACTGTCCTTGTGTATCGCAAAACCAAATACAGCTGCCAAAGCTGGAAAGAAAATTAAAATCGATAAAATATGATCTAACATCTACTAAACTCCTAAACCTGGTAGAACCAAAGCTCCACCAGAATGTCTTGCTGCAAGTCCAAAAACCACAGCTAATGATAACAAGATAACGATACCAGCTATCATCCATTTAAGCATTGTAGATAAATTACCACTCTGCATCACTCTTGTTTTATCACCAGTTGTATAGACAACTTTTGCTATACCATCAACTGTTGCATCCACAACTTTTTGGTCAATCTCTTTCCAAAATACTCTTGAAAGTTCTCTGTAAGGTTTTACAAAAAAGTTTTCATAAAAATAAGGGATATAATATTGATTAATCAATAATTTATATTTAAAGCTATTTTCCATCTCACTTGTACCATCTGGAAATTTAATATCTCTTGACATATATTTTTTATAAGCATAAACCATTGCCAATACTACAAAGATTTGAGTACCAAAAGTCATCACCCAGAATGTTACATGTGAATGTATATGATACTCTGTTGCACTTAATATCTCTTCAACCATACTAAAGAAAGTTGTTCTAAATGCACCAGCAATAACTGCTAATAAAAGTAAAGGACTCATAGCAACTAACATAAATTTATATGCTTCATGTGGATGAAAACCAAACAGTTTATATCTCTCTTCACCGTGAAAGATTAGTGCAATAATTCTAAATGAATAAAATGCTGTCAAACCAGCAGTTAAAAGTAACACTGTATAGATGATAAAATGATGTTCAGCAAATGCTGCCTCTAAGATAACATCTTTTGAGAAGAAACCTGCAAGTGGAAAAAGACCAGCTAAAGCAACTGATGCCAAAGTCATCATTATCATAGAACCCTTCATAACCTTACCAAGTCCACCCATTTTAAACGGGTCAAGTTCACTATCCATAGCATGCATAACATTACCAGCACCCAAAAATAATAGTGCTTTAAAGAAAGCGTGAGCCATCAAGTGAAACAGTGCAACCCAGTAAGCACCTAAACCAGCAGCTGCAAACATATAACCAAGTTGAGACAAAGTTGAGTAAGCGATAACTCTTTTGATATCACGATTAACAAGTGCCATAGATGCAGCAAACATAGCTACAAATGTACCAAGACTTGCTATAAACAACCCTACATCTGGGATAAGTGTATATAACTCATTTGAACGGATAACAAGATAAACACCAGCTGTTACCATTGTCGCTGCATGAATCAATGCAGAAACAGGAGTTGGACCCTCCATCGCATCTGCAAGCCAAGTATGTAATGGAAACTGTGCTGATTTACCCATCGCACCGATAAACAGGAAGATACCCATCCAAGTTAGAGTTGCATGGTCAAGTCCTGGCATTGCTGCAAAAGCCTCTTCATACTGAAGTGTACCTGTATTCCAATAAACCAAAAAGATACCGATAAGCATACCAAGGTCAGCTATACGGTTCATGATAAACGCTTCATTGGCCGCCCAAGTTGCACTCTCTTTTTTAATCCAAAATCCGATGAGTAACCATGAACAAAGACCAACACCTTCCCAACCTATAAATAGACCAGCAAAGTTATCACTCATAACCAAAATCATCATTGAGAAAACAAATGCCGAAAGGTATGAGAAAAATCTGTTGAACCCTTCATCATGATCCATATATCCTATCGCATATACATGAACAACTGTTGATACGGTTAAAACAACCATCATCATAGTAACAGATACTTGATCCACTATAAACCCAAACGGTATATAAAGATCACCTGTTGCTATCCAAGTCATCATCTCAACATGTATAGCCTCTTTTGTAGAAAGCACATCTATTAAGAGGATAAAACTAGCAACCCAAGCTATAAAAATAAGCGAACTTGCAACTATACCTGTAAAAAGCTTCTTTGGAGTCGCAACAAAAAGTGCGGAAAACAAAGAACTAACCAGAGGTGCAAAAAGTGCTATATATAAATATTTTTCCATATCCCTATCCTCTCATCGTTGACATTTGTTCAAGGTCAATATTGTTATGTCGTTTATGCCAAACAATCAATAAACCAAGTCCTACAGCCACCTCACTAGCAGCTATTGCAATCACAAAAAATGCAAACATCTGTCCAGTTAGGTCACCATAGTAGTGTGAAATCGCAGCGAAAGAGATATTAACAGAATTTAAAAGTATCTCAGTTGCGAAAAACAACATCAAAAGATTTTTTCTACGCATTACACCTATCAATCCTATCGCAAAAAGGATAGTTGAAAGTATAAGGTAGTGATTCAGTCCTATTTCCATCATGAAAGCACCTTCTTATTTTTTTCTAGTTTCATATCTCTAATCTCAGCATCACTCATCTTAGTAAGAGAAAGATCCATCTTCTTACCAGCTAAAACTATACCTGCAATCATAGCAACAAGTAACATAACTGCTGCTACCTCAAACGGTACAAGATATTTGGTAAACAACACAACACCAACAGCCTGTGTATTTCCAACACCCTCAGTTATAGGATATAAAGCTGTAATATTGTCTGAAACCATAGGCACCCCGACAATAACTAAAACTAAAATTGCTGCTAAAGTACTAAGTCCTACAATGATAAAACTGTTCCCTTTCTTCTCTTTTACATCTCTAGTGGTATCAAAGAACATCATACCAAAAGCATAAAGAGCCATAACAGCACCAGAATAAACAACAATCTGAACTGCACCTAAAAAGTCAGCACCAAGGATAAAGAAAAATGCCGATATAAAAATCATCCCTGCTGCCAACGCTGTTAGTGCATATAACGCCTGTGAAGTTGTCACGGTTATAAAAAACATTGCAATCGTTAAAAAAGCAAACAGATAAAAAGCAATCGCTTCAAACATACTCAATCTCCTTAATACGCTAGAGGTGTTTTCTTAACACGCTCGTCTTCATGTGGGGTAATAGAACCAAAACCTTCAAACTCTAGTTGCTCACCAGATTTCATCTTATCAAGTGGTGTCAACATATCTTCATACATTGTAAAATGTTCCCTTTGCTCACTTGCATTTTCATAGCGACCACCATGTGTTATAGCAAGTTCAGGACAAACCTCTGCACAATAACCACAATAGATACAACGACCAAGGTTAATGCTGTACTCACTAACCTCTTTACGAGAGTTTTCATCTATCTTTGTATCGATTCTGATACAGTTAGCAACACATATCTTCTCACAAAGACCACAACCTATACATCTTTCGGTATCACTCTCCCATAATCTTTTCATCTTATGGATAGCACGATATCTAGGACCTATAGGCATCTTTTCCTCTGGATAACTAACGGTATGGATGTTAAATAGAAAGAACTCTCTCATAACAACCCACAAACCAACAAAAAGTTCCAGTCTGAATGTTCTTTTTACAACTCTCTTGAATTTATCCCACGGCTCAGTTGGATAATCCTCGATATCAACTAAAAAATATTCATTACTAATATTTCTGTTGTTAAATTGTTCATTTTTCATCATCACCCCTTACATCATCACTATAGCAGTGATTAAGATATTAATAGCTGCTATTGGCATTAGTATTTTCCAACACAAAGCCATAAGCTGATCTGGTCTTACATCTGGCCAAGCGGCTCTTGTCCACAAGAAAAAGAAGAAGAAAAATGACATTTTACCTAAAAGTGCCAAAGCTCCCCAAAAACTACCATCTCCATATCCACCTAAGAAAAGGATAGGTATCATAAATGAGATAAAGAACATGTTTGCATATTCACCGATAAAGAAAAGTCCCCATCTCATACCACTATACTCAGTACCAAAACCATCAATAATCTCATGATCATTTGCTATAAGGTGAAATGGTGTACGACCAGTCTCAGCAAATGCAGCTATCCAAAACAAGATAAACGCTACAGGTTGAGTCCAAACTATCCATGAAGTTATACCACCAGCTTGATACTCATTAAAATCTATCAAAGAGAGTGAACCAACCATCATGATAGGTGCAAGTATAGATAAACCTGTTACAACCTCATAAGAGATAAACACCGCAGCACCCCTAGCAGCAGAGAGCAAAGCAAATTTATTTGCCGATGCCATACCACCAAGTAAAGGTCCATAAAGTCCAACACCCATAATACCAAGGATATATAATATACCTATATTTATATCTGCTATAATTGGATGTACTTCATAGCCAAATATCGTAAATGATGGTAAAAATGGTATCGCTGCCGCAGCTATAAAAGCGGTTGCTGCTGTGATAACAGGTGCTATCTTAAATATAGGTGCCACAACATTAGTTGGAACGATATCCTCTTTTGTAAAAAGCTTTATAGCATCTGCACCAAACTGTAGCACACCATAAGGTCCAACATTCATAGGCCCTAAACGGCGTTGCATGAACGCAAGTATCTTTCTTTCAAAGTATGTACCAATCCCTGCCAAAGCAGAAAATATAAGCATCACTACAACAATCTTTATAATCGTCTCTATCAAATATGCCATTTCCATATCTTACACCTTTTCAATCGAAGCTACTGCAAAGCGATAACCACTAATCAAAGCCTCTGAATTTATTTTAGAATCAAATGTCGGTAAACATACTATATCACCAGTGATTTTATTATCACTGACTATGGTTGCAGTAAGCTCACCATTTTGAGTTTTTATTTTTACACTATCCCCTTCATTCAGATCTGAAGAAGATAGAAACTCTTCACTCATATAAACACCACTAACCTCATCAAGGTTTGTAGTTTTATGAGTAAATGGAGTAAATTGTCTTACAGGATTTACAAGATAAACTATAGTTCCCTCAAGTTTATCATCACTAAACTTCTCTACACTCTCATCACTATTAACATCTGATGAGATATTTTCAAGAAGATAACCTCTAACCTCTGTTCCATCATTTTCATAATGGTTAGGAAGATTATCAAACTCTTCAGCTTTAAAACCTTTCTCTACAGGCAGTTTTTGAGTGTAGTCGATAGTGTTGTATGCTTTTAAACCAAGAGCATTTGCTATATCGTTTAGTTCATATCCGTTATAGCCAAGTGCAGCATTGGTTGGATTTACTCTTTTGTTTATACTTGTAAGTGTACCCTCCTGCTGATTCATAGCAGGCATATCCAAATCACCATCACCAAGAGCCGAGAGTGTAAAGTCACCTTTTGTGTTGTATCCAACTGTATATCCACTCTCTTCATCATCTAAATCACAAATCAAACTCACACCTAAAGTATTTGTAAATGAAGGAATCATAGTTACTTCAAATGCACTATATTTTTCTATCAATGCCACTAAACGAGCAAGATTTTTAGAGTTTGGATGGTTATAAAGATCTGCTCCAACCATAAGTGAGAATATCTCTTTTTTCTTTAGATTTTTTGTCAAAGCTTCCATAAACTTATCGTTAGCACCTAAAATCTCAAGAAGCTTATTGTCATCAACTTCTACCTCTTTAGAGACTTTTTTAGGAACCATCTTAGTTTTTTCAACTTCAACCTCTTCCTCTTCTCCTGTCTCTTCATTTACTTTTATCTCTTTTACTATCTCTGTAACTTTTTCTTTTATAGTTTCAGTTACAGTTACAGTTTTCATAGAGTGAAAAGATGCTAGATAATCTTTAATCTCAGATGGAAGTTTATCTTTATCAGCAAAAAGATCTAAGATAAGATATAAAACAGCCTCCTCTTGAAGCGGAGCATGATTTACTACCATAAGGTTTTTACTAAGTCCCTCGATGATAGGATCTTTTAGAGGGTGGAAATATATCCCTGCACCTTTATTTACTGTCAAAGGATTATTTAGAGAGTATCTTGCGTTTGGATTATCACTTTTTAGAGCTGAACCAACACTTACGATAAAGTCAGAATTCATAGTTTTCTTGAGATCTCCACTATAAAGTGAAGTTCCACTTATCTCACTGTAATCTCTCATAAAAGTTTGAAATGCTTTTGCTTCTTTATTTACAAGTTTAACACCCAATTTCTCTTTAAGAGATTGGAGGATATAAGCTTCTTCGTTTGTGATTGTAGAGGTAAACTTGATAGTATCAGCTTTATTAAATGCTTCAACAGCATTACCAAAAGCCACCTCATCCTTACCATCTACTCTGTTTTCATAATCAAAACCATAACGACCAGCACCACAAAATGAAACATAGTTCC
>Ga0256827_10003348_pt1 | contig 10185 bp, 14 predicted proteins | sample CV84metaG_FD_185977 | JGI IMG/M metagenome (GOLD analysis project Ga0256827, IMG submission 185977) | Hydrothermal vent microbial communities from East Pacific Rise, Pacific Ocean - CV84 | ecosystem: Environmental > Aquatic > Marine > Hydrothermal vents | place: Pacific Ocean: East Pacific Rise...
AGGGCTAAATACCCTATTAGATATAAGATTTTTCTCCTATATTATATGTTATCTTTAATTCATAAAATATAACATATAATAAATTACCAGTAGAATAATGGATATATCATTCAAAATAAAGTGTTTAATAAAATCAAATCTACATATATTATCCACACTTCTCCTCAGATTCAAATGTTTCGTTGCACAATCTGTCAAATATGAATTGATAAGATTTTGATAAGGTATGCCTACCTTTTTTGCCAAGGTTTTAAAATACTCTATAGTATCTACCTCAATGTTAATAGAAATCTGTTTCTTTACTTTGTCTGCATAGGGGTTTTGTACCGAGTTACTAAAATCATACTCTTTTCTCATATTAGGTACTCCTTATATTGTTTTTGTTCTGTTTTTGTAGATTTTCTTGCACTAATGATGCGAATATTATCTTTCTCATCTCTATAGCAATGCACTACCGTCAATATACGAGATGCCTTACTTAGCCCAAGTAAGATAAACCTCTCTTCTTCTTGGCTGTGGTCAGGGTCTAGTATTAACCGTGCATGCATATCATCAAAAACACTTAGAGCCTCATCAAATGAAATACCATGCTTTCGCATATTACTCTGGGCTTTGTTTTCATCCCATGAAAATCTTATTTCATCTATCATTATATTATAATGATATTATATTTATTTGTCAATACTTCCATCATTACTCCTTTTATAGTGATAGGTAGTATGACATAGTAAAAAGTTCAGATACAAAAATATGGCATATTGGCATATTTTTACGATAGAGAGAATATATTTAGCAAAAATAGATAATAAAAAACAAGCACTCAAAACCCTTATTGCACAGCTCTATACAAACAAAGACTTCCTGCCTTAACAAGTGAAATTTTCTGGTTCACAGCATGGTTAGATATTATTTTTCCCCAACCACTCCCTCACAAACACCTCAGAGCTCACACAAGGCAACCCTTTAGAGACAAAACGTTTATCATTACTTACGATGACATCACACTTGGTATTCAATGCCAAGATGTATTGGATAGCATCTTCAAAATCTTTATAGTCCTCATCTTCTCGCATGAGGGTAATAGTCTGGGCTAATTCGTCTGCACCAAAAGGGATGATATGAGCTATTTTTTTTACAGACTCTAAAGCATTTAGAGCATTTTTTTTGCTTGTGTATTTTGCAGTGATATAGTAGATATTTGTAGCGATGTCACAGCTTGTATATATCTGAAACTTTTTCTGCATAGAGAGGGCAAATGCTTTTTTACTTATATCATGTGTCGAACGAGTATTATCAAAAACATCATTAAAAATATTGGCATCAAAAAATACTTTTTTAGTTGTCACTGTTTGCCTTTATCCACTGTATATCTACATGTTCAGGGAACATACCCGTAAACATTCCAGTGATGTTTTCAAGTGCTTCAAGCTTCTCATCTACATTGTATTCTGATACCTTTTCTTCTATGAGGTCTTGTATGACTTGGCTCTGCTTTTTACCAAGCTTTTTGGCTAGATATTCCAAATCTGCAGCGATATGTTCTGGCATGGTAAAGTTCTTACGTACTGACATCTGTGCTCCTTATAGTGTGTGTTTAATTATACACACTATAACATACTTACTTTGGAATGTCAATCATCTGCTAAAACAAGGTGTTATAGCTACAACGTAAAATGTTCGATAAAATCGAACCTACAGAATATTAATTAGCAAAAATAGATAATAATACAAGCACTATAAGTAAAGACTAAAACACACAATCTAGTTAAAATGAGCGTAAAAAAGGACACACATGAAACGCTCCTTCATACGAGAGATACTAGAACACACAAGCAGTGACACCATTAGCTTCGCAGGTGGTTTACCTGATGCTTCGCTGTTTCCTACCATGGAATTACAACGAGCCACACAAACTGCCCTAGCAGATAACACCATATGGCAATACAGCACTTCCACAGGCTATGCACCACTCAAAGCCCTCATCGCTCAGATGTATAGTGATAAGGGATTCCCTACCACAGCAGATGAGATACTCATCACCTCTGGGTCTCAGCAGGGGTTGGACATTATCTGTAGGTACCATAGTGGTACAGATATCACCATAGAGTCACCCTCTTATTTGGGTGCATTAAATATATTTAAATTAAATAATATGAATATGTATAGCGTACATTTAGAAGAAGATGGCATAGAGCTAGAGAAATTTAATGAGAGTCTAAAAAAGAGTAAACTAGCCTACCTCATACCAGACTTTCAAAACCCTAGTGGTACGTGCTATAGTGAAAAGCATCGAGAAGAGATAACTAACATATTAGGAGCATCTAACACGCTACTCATAGAAGATGCCCCCTACTCGGAACTCTACTTTGACAAGCCCTACCAGAGCATAAGCCAAGCCCTTCCAAAACAGAGCTACCACTTAGGCTCATTCTCCAAGGTACTTGCCCCTGCACTTCGCATAGGATGGATACGAGCTGACAAAGCCCTGCTTTCTCCACTCATAGCCTACAAAGAAGCTATGGACTTACACACCTCCAGCATTACCCAAGCCATAGCCTATGAGTATCTCAAGGACACAGAGCAGTTTAGAGAGCATTTAGAGACATTACGAAGTGCCTACAAAGAGAAGATGCTATACTTTGCCAACGCACTAGACGAGATACTCTCTAGCTTTGAATATGAGCATCCCAAAGGTGGGATGTTTATCTATGGTAGGTTTGAGGGAGTAGATACCATGCTATTGGTACAAAAGTGCCTAGAAAAAGGGGTGGTTTTTGTACCAGGGATTGAGTTTGGAGGTAAAGCAGATGAGATACGTTTTAACTTTACGCATAGTAGTCCCTCTCAGATACGTGAAGGATTGGAGAGGATAAAGTCTGTGCTTGATGCTTAGGCGTAAAACATATTGGCATACATAGACTTCGCCCAGTTAAACTGTGCATGGGCTTTCCCTATGCCGTTATGTTTCCAGTCTTCATCGGTGATACTACTGTTGAACTGTGTTTCCCCATGTTTGCCATACTTGTAGTCTGATACCAGCGTAATCTCTCTTTGAGGCTGTGTTGAGAGAATGGAGACACAGAATGTTGTAGGGGTTTTCCACGTCATCTTTTTCTTGGCTATATCATCGGCAATCATCCTAGCGAGGTTTGCACCCTCTGTATAAGCAGTGTTTCCAGACTTGGAAAAGCCCATAGGACGTATGTCACCACAGCCATAGATGTTGGTATGCCCCTTAAATCTATAGGTATAGACATCAAGATTGGCTTCTATACGATTATAGGCAGTTTTTGTGGTAAGTCCTAGCTTTTCTAGGAGTTTGGGTGCACGTACATTAGGGTAAAAAGCAGCATCCTCAAAAGAGATTTCATCAAACTCAGTCTCTACTATTTTTTTGTCCAAATCTATATTACTTATCTTAGAGCCTGACATATAAACTATCTGATCTTTATAGAGCTCTTTAAATGCAGAGCTAAAGCCCTCTTGCTTGATGGTGATGTCATTGTTTTCATCTAAGAGTACGACTTTACCTTTGATGTTATGTTTCTTAAAATAATCAGCAATAAGACACGCTCTTTCATAAGGCGCTGCCAGACAACGGTAGTTACCATCAGGTACGGTGAGTAAGAAATTACCCCCTTTAAAGTTTTTGATTTTACGTTTGAGTGTCAAGTGTTCTGAACCAGGGATAAACGCAGGTGGGTAGAGGCTATGAAGGCTCTTTTCAAAGGCTGCATCACCCTTACTCCAGTTGTAGTAATCGTAGCTTATGCCCGTAGCAAAGACGAGATAATCATAGGCTACATCCCCTTTGGTTGTATGTAATATATTTTTCTTCGCATCAAGATTGGTAGCTTCTGCTTGTAGGTATTCATAGCCGAAATTATTGGCTGCATCGATGTAACTATGTGTTAAAAAATCCATATCTACCAAGTCTACAAGCCATGCATTACTCACAGGACAAGAGATAAACGCCTCTCTTTTTTCTACTAAAATAACTTGGGCATGGGGTACATACTGCTTAATATCTTTGGCAAAAGCCAACCCAGACCAGCCTCCACCTACGACAACAATTTTAGGTTCTTTAGTATTTGTAGAGGTTTGTTTGGTTGATATTTTTGCTACTTTTTTTATATCTTCTGAAGCCAGTGCAGCCGAACTAGCTAAAAGGAGTGCTTTAGCTCCATTTTTAAGTAATTCTCTTCTGTTCATAGTTGTTACTCTCTCTTATAATAAAAATAAAGTAGAGTTATACCATATTTAGTGTTACCTCGAGTTAATGGTGTATGAGCAATCTCTTATTTCTCAATTATATTTTGGAACTCACTAATCATCATCATTATAACTATCTATAGAATCAGATATATTATTATCAAAATCATACTCATGCTCAAACTCTTCTTCTTTATTTTTTTCATAATGTTTATCTTCATTATTATTTGAATTCATATCACTATCATCATAAACATCGTCATCTATATCATAGTTACTATCTATTATTTGTTTTTTATATACAGACATACTAACAAAAAAGTTATATATTCCTAAAATTAAAATAGCAAATGATATTTTCAATAAAAAAATCAATATATCAATATCATCCAATGATAATTTATTTTTTAATACACTTAACCATATTATGGCATACAAAATACTTCCTATAGCAATAGCTAATAATGTTTTAGAGGCTTTTATTCGTTCTATGTTTGATTTAAACTTTAAGAAAATTGCATTGTAATTATTTAGAAGTATCCATGATACTGCAACTATAAGTAAAAAAATAAAATTACTGATATCAAATATTGATACTGTTTCGTTCATTCTAAAACTCCCATAATAAATTACAGTTTATTAATTTTTAACATTTCAAAAGCATTTTGTTGAAACTCATATTTTGTAGCTATGATATTAATTTTATAACCTTGCTTTTTTAGCATGGCTATTATACCATCAAGATGTGGAGATTTAACTCCTTCTAGTGTAATAAGTGGAAATATACGTACCTCTTTTGCCACCCTAAGCATCTCATCTATAGCATCAATATGAAACTGCTCATCTAAGTGCTCACTGTAGAGAAAAAGAAAATGCGAACTCAAAGCAAAGTCAAACTGAGCATTATCAAAACTAAGTGAGGGTAGCATCTCATACTTGTATCTGCTCTGCTCTTTTCCCTCTGTGAAGTCTAGCAAAAATGTCTGCATCGCTGACATTCTCATACTATAGAGTGCATCAGGATTGGCAATGTTTTTCCATACGAAATCCTCTTGTTTCTTACGCACTTCTACCATCACTTCTAGTGCTACTTCTTCTATACGACTGGCTATCTCTTCTCTAGAGAATTGATAGGTAGGGTCTATAGAAACTACAGAACCACCCAGAGCTGTCACCTCTGCATTAAACGATGCGGGCCCATCACCACAGCCTAAGATTTGATAGTTTTTCAGCTCATCTTCTGTGAGATGAAACATATCTACATACTCTTTTAGATTACGACCCCAAGGGACTATGCTTTTAAGTTCCATCTCACACCTCCACCTTGTAATCCAACAACATCTCATCCCCCGTCATACCACGAAACCCAAACTGATAAGCAGGAGCCTCTTGTATAACCACTTCTATGTCCACTGCTTGAATACCAAGCTCTTTTCGTATACGTTCAAAAAGCAACCGTATGAGTCTCTTTTTAGTTTCTACTGTTCTACCCTCTATCATCATAACTTCTATGATAGTATATGCCCTACTTCGTGAAGAGGGGTAAAATATATCTTCCTCTTTCATAGGAAAAAACCTATGAAATCTTTTATCTTCAGGAAACACCAATGCCTCCACCACACAGCTATGAATGACATCAGATAACTGCTCTTTAATAGGGTTCAAATGAGAATCTATCCCATATACTTTTATTTGTGCCACACGGCATCCTTTACATTTTTAACAAAAAATCCCTCCGTCAATCACACGATAGTGTGCCTTGTCTCTCCGAGCACCCTTGAAAACGGAGTGATTTGAGAGGAGAGACGCTTTTTTTGTTTCGTTTTTTTCTAAAAAAAATGAAAGAGAACAACGCCACAGTATGAATGAAGAGGAAACAACAATAAATAAATTAAAATTGATAGATAAGAATATCAGCTAAGAAATAAGAGTAGGCTAGAGCCAAGATCTAAGAAGCACAGTAGTAGATTGAAATGTAGAAATAAATAGTTTCATATTTTGCTCCTTAAAAGTTTTGAATTAAGAAAGTGTAATACATACTACCTTAAAACAACGTATCTTTAGGCAAAGCCCAATCAATCTCCTCTTTACCATGCATTTTTAAATATGCATTGGTCTTAGAAAATGGCTTAGAACCCCAAAAACCTCTATATGCAGAGAGTGGTGAAGGATGTGGGTCATTGAGTACTAAGTGCTTAGTACTGTCTATATGTTTTCCTTTTTTCTGAGCATAGGCTCCCCACAGTATAAACACTATATCTTTACATTCACTATTGATAAGCTCTATAATTCTATCGGTAAACGTTTCCCATCCTTTACCTTGGTGTGCATTGGCTTTACCCGCTTCTACAGTGAGTACTGCATTGAGTAGTAATACACCCTGCTCTGCCCATGGCAATAAATACCCAGTATGTGTATTGTCTATATGACAATCATCTAGTAGTTCTTTATTGATGTTAATCAGTGATTTAGGTAGAGGCTTTACTCTAGGTAATACAGAAAAACATAGCCCATGCGCATGTCCAATGGTTGGATATGGATCCTGCCCCAAGATGACTACTTTTACTTTATCTAAGGGTGTGGTGTTGAGTGCAGTAAACCAATGTTCTTTAGGCGGTAAAATCGTTTTACCTTGTTTAGTCTCTATGTCTAAAAATCTTATGAGTTCTTGCATATAAGGTCTGTTAAATTCATCTTTTAAGATGCGTTGCCATGTAGGTTGTGTGAGTAGATTTTGCATATTGAGACTTATCTTTTAACGATAGTATACTATAGAACCCCCTGAATAACCTAAACATTCACAATGGGTTTTGTAGACACAAAGGGCATCACTAGCTTTCGCCTATGCGTTGTTACTCTTTTTTGACTTAGCTAAGGCTAGGACTGCAAAAGAGTGCCTAGCCTAGACAAAATCTAGAGATGTTGTGAACGTCTAGGTTATTCAGAGGGTTCATATCTTTGCTCTTATGCTATAATCATAGCCATGTATAAACTTTTTATCTTACTTTTTCTTCTAGCTGGTATATCAGAGGCAAAAGATATCAAACCTATTGCCACACTACAAGCATCAGGATTAGTGAGTGATTTTGTAGAAGACTCTGGATATATGTATGTAGCCACAGATGCTGGTGTGGTAGATATCATAGATTTGGTTTCACAAAAAATAGTCAATCAAATAAAGTTCAAAGCACTTAAAACTGCCATGGGTGATACCGTACCTGTACGCGTACATAGTATCGATAGATACCAAGGTAAAACACTGATGGTAACCTCTAGTATCTCTGCATGGCGAAATGTGTGGATACACGATGGTACAAAACTAACTAAAATTATAGATGCATCTAAACATCTTATGCCAAAACGCGCATTTTTTACCTCAGAAGGTAAAATAGTATTGGGTACAGTTGGCTCAGATATTGCCCTCTATGATACCAAGGAAAGTTACAAACTTTATAATACTCATATCTCTGAGAGTCCCATGGGTGGTATGGTACTTAGTACAGATAAAAAGAAGATGATAATTTCGGATGAGAGTGGTGCAACTAGACTTATAGATATCAACAGTTCTACCATAGAGAAAACATTTACTTCTGAGCATGTAGATAATATCTATTCTGTAGCCTATGCTAAAGATATTATCATTACAGGTGGTCAAGACAAACGAGTGGGTATCTATAGTAAAGATGATGCCTTTCATATTAAAAGTGATTTTTTAGTCTACTGTGTAGGTATAAGCCCTAGTGGAAAAGTAGGTATATACTCTAGTAATTTAGAGCATGATTTACAACTTTTTACAACGAAAGATGGTAGAAAAACAGACAGACTCATAGGACACTATGCCACCCCTACCAAAGTAATGTTCATAGATGAAACAACGCTTATCTCTACAGGAGATGAGTATACAATCTATTTTTGGGTATTAAAATAAATCTTTTTTTTTATTATTAACCCAAAGCCTCACGCTTTTTTTTGGTCAAGCTTTTATAGACTAGTTCATAAGAGTGGTCTATAAGCTCTTTGATACTCTCTTCATCTACATCTGAATCTTCTAGGGTTACGGTGTTCCAGTGCTTTTTACTCATATGGTACCCTGCTCTTACACCTTCATAAATACTACGCAGCTCTAAAGCATAGATAGGGTCGCATTTGAGGTTGACTTCTAAGGGGTGTGCCTCTTTAGTCAGTGCAAACATCTTCTCAGCTATACGATATACTCGTACCTCTTCATCAAACGGATAGTCATAGGTTACACCTTGTTTGCTCAAAAGGTATTTGTCTAGTTGTTTAAATGTCATATTTATTCTTTTGTCCCATACCGAAAATTCATTATAATTTCCACTTAGGCTTAAAGGGGACTCTTTCCCCATCGTCTGTGGTGTACTCTTCTAGTGAATTCTCTTTGGCTTGTATAACTATGTATGTCATAGTCTCCTCAGAAGTATTACATATACCTCTTTCACCCTTTGGGGCTACACGTATCACACTACCCTCTTGTATCTCAAATAGCTCTTCATCTACTTGAAAAAACCCAGCCCCACTTAAAATAATATAGGTCTCTTCATTTTTATAATGTATATGAAAATAAGGTTGCTCAGATTTAGGAGCTAATGAGTTAAATGAGATTTGAGAGCCTGTGGCATGGGTTGCTTCTTTTAAAAATACTTTTCCCTCTATCTTATTTTTATTCACTTTATGGATTAAAGAGTACTCCATGAGATTATCTAAATCTCCCAAGTTTACTGCCGTATAGTTTTTACTCTCTGATAGTTTTTCAATTTCTTTCATAGATTTCCTTTAGATAGTGTATTATACCATCAACTCAAAAATAGTATTTGCATACACTTTACCATTTATCTGTAACACCACTTTATGCTCTCCTGCATAGAGTGTACGTGTACTCATGTTGGCTTTAAAGGGGTGCTTTTTAGTGAGTATTATGGTCTCCCCTTTTTTTAGGGTTAACTTTTTAAGTTTATGTACTTTTGGGCTTTGTTTACCTGCTTTGGTTTGAAAATAGATGATGTAATCTACCATAAGAGCCTCATCCTCTTTAGCCTCTAATTTAAAAGAAAACGCTAATGACTCTCCTACCTTTATAATACGTTTTACAATGCTAAAATCATATGCTTTTATAGCAGGATTAGATTTGTAGCCTAACATCTCTAGCGCCTCTACATTACCAGCTTTGACCAAAGTTCGTAATGCATGAGAGATGATAAATGCCATCTCTTTAACATCCTGTCTATTCTCTTTTTTCCACCTTTTGAGTGTGTTTATCACCAGTGGAGCATCTATTTTGGCGATGTCATTGAGATGATTTGCTACTGAACGTGTGACATAACGCGTAGTGTCACTATAGATCAAGTCTAAATGTCGCAAAGGCTCAGTGTAGTCAATGTTCAGCTTCTTTGCCCAAGGTAGCTTAGGGCGTAAGCCCTCGGAAGCTAGTCGCCTCTCATGGTAGTTCTTAGACTTTGCACATTTCTCTAACATAGCCAGTGTCTCATCGGGGTACGTATTGATGAAGTCACGTATGGCATACTCCACAGAAAAACGTTTGGTTATTTTACGTAAGGATTGCAATGAAAAGTCTAAATGCTCTTCACAACATCCATACGTTGCTACATACTCAGAGTAAGGTGCATAGATAAAGTCTCCAAAATCATCATCACTCTGGCTTGGGTCTAGCTCTGGTGGTAGAGCTTCTAATAATACATTTACTGCATCTTGATAGTCATGAGGCAGATACTTTTTAAACATGTCACGTATATGGTAGATGCGTTCTTTGAGTTCTAGTTTTGGGAATGCTTTTAATGTTTCTTTAGAAAAGTTAGATGCATCAAATATAGGATAGACCTCTTTTATCTCTTGGGCTATTTTTTCTACTTTTTGTAGATTAAATAGCTCATCTTTTAGGGAGAATTTTTCTTTTTTTATCTGACTCATTTTATTTCACTTTTTTTAATTTCCACT
>Ga0256827_10003349_pt1 | contig 10183 bp, 19 predicted proteins | sample CV84metaG_FD_185977 | JGI IMG/M metagenome (GOLD analysis project Ga0256827, IMG submission 185977) | Hydrothermal vent microbial communities from East Pacific Rise, Pacific Ocean - CV84 | ecosystem: Environmental > Aquatic > Marine > Hydrothermal vents | place: Pacific Ocean: East Pacific Rise...
AAAAATGAGTTTAAATTTATTAGTTCTAGGAGAAAGTAAGAATGGTAAAACAGCAAGTACTAGATTTTTAGATAGCAAAGATACGTTTGTAATAATGCCACATCCTAAAAAAGTTTATGTAAAAAATAGTAGTAGATTTAATACAAAAACTAAAGAAGGAAACGTAATGATAAGTGGTGATATAAGATCTGTACCAAAGTTTATTAGGGCAGTAAGTACTAAGCCAGAGTATGCTAAATTTAAAACGTTGATACTTGATGATGCGAATTATTGGTTACAAAATTTTATCTTAGAGAAAGAAGCTGAACCTAAGAAAGGCGATAAAGTTTTTACAACTTATAGAGAAGTTGCAGTATTCTTTTCTCATATAGTTAATGCTATTAAAGAAGCTAGACCAGATCTTATAGTTGTTATGATGGGTCATACAGAGCAAGGAGAAAGTGGAGTAACAAAGTTTAAAACTGTAGGTAAAATGTCTGATAACTTAATAACTTTAGAAGGCACTACAGACTATATAATAGAGGCTAGAAGATCAAAAGGTAAGGTAGATGATACTGACTATGTATTCCTAACTAAAGGTGATACAGCATTAGATATAGCTTCAGTACCATTAGATATGGAGATAGATCAATGGATAGTAAATGATATAAGATTAGTATTGGATAAAATGAGAGGAGATATAATTTAATGAAAGACAAAATATTAAGTTATGTAGGTAGTGATAAACGTTTATTAGGAAAAAGATATAAATGTCTTAAAGAAGATGAACATAATTATTATGTAGAGAGTATAGGAAGTTATCATTCTACAAGAGTTATAGTTCCTAAAAGATTAATGGTGATTATAGGAGCTGTTAAAGATGAAAAATAATATAGAAGAACATTACGGTATTGAAGTAGAAAGAGTTTGGACAAGTAGGACAGTATGTGATGGTTGCTTTTTTAACAACAATAAAGATACTCTATATAATGATTGCCAAGAAGTTGTTAAATGTGTGCAGTATGATCCAAAAGAAAATGTTGATAATTATTTTATATTTAAAAAAACTAAGGAGGAAAAGAAATGAATTTATATGAGATCACAGAGGAAATGGATAGACTAGATGACTTAATGATGGAGTGTGTTGACGAAGAGACTGGTGAGATAGTTGACTCTGAAGAATTGGAAGCATTAGAAAAAGAAATAGAAGATAAATTTGAGGACAAGGTAGAAAACATTATCAAATATGCATTAAATATTAAAGCTGAAATTGATGGATTAAAAGCTGAAGAGAAAAGACTTAAAGCTATGAGAAAGATTAAAGAAAATAAGATAGCTAGATTAACAAAGTTCACTAAAGATATGATGGAGAAGACTGGTAAATTAAAAATAACTACACCTATTAAAAAGATAGCAGTTAAGAAGGGTACAGTTAGTTTTGATTTAGATCCTACATTAACAGACTTTAGATCTATTCCTAAGGAATTTTTAAAGATAGATGTTTCATTAAAGAAAGCAGACTTTAAGAAGTATGCTAAAACTCATGATGAAATACCAGAAGGAATAATAGAAGTTGTTAAAGATACTACTTTAAAAATAGTTTAGGAGGTGATTATATATGTATTCGAAATATGAGAAGGTAGTAATAAGAACTAGGGATTCTCAAAAGAAGAATGTAGCTAAGTCGCTTTATATATCTAAAGAACTTAATAGTAAACTTAGAGAATTATTAAAAGAATATAATAAGAATTCTTCTACTAGAATTTCTACAAACGAAGTATTGAATATACTTTTGGAAAAGCAGATAGATGCACAGATGAAACTTTTGAAAGAAGGTAGGTTAGAAATCTACTAAGGAGGAGTTATGAGTAACATAGCTGATTTAGTTAAATTAAATACTATCATAAGATTGCATAAAGAAAGTTTAGATTTTTTTGTAGAGATCCTTGATAGTTATATGGGTGGAATTATAGATAACAGAGGTTTGAAAAAGAAGATGGAGGATTATGATATGAGTAAATTTACTATAGAAGAAGATGAGAAAAGAAACTTTTTAGATTGGTTAACTGAAGGTGTAGAACCTGCTCCAGTAATAGATGCAACTAGTGCAATAGTAAAAGAAAAAGTTGAAGAAGTACAAGGAACTTCACCTTTAGCTCAAATGGTAGAGGATGAAGAAGCATTCTATATAATCCCTAAAAAAATAGCAGAAAGAAGAGCAGGAAAAGAAAATAAAGAAATCATTGAGGATTATTAATGATTAGTGTTAATGTAATAAAAGTATTAAGTTCTTCAGAAAAGAAAACGTTATTCTTTTTTAAAAGAAATAAAAATATAAAAGAGAATATTAATAAGCTGATCATGTATAGAATGAATGAGCATACTTTAATGAAGAACTTTACTGGATTAATTAACAAGGGGATAATAACTAAGAATGCTAAGAATGGAAATTTAGAATTAAAATTAAAAAGATATGAAGCTCATGATATAGAAATAGATTTAGATAAACTTGACTTTCACTTTGATCTACTTAAAGAATTAAACGGTAATCAAATACACCTGCTTCTAGCTCTGTATAGTGTCGGTGGTAAAAGAACTAACGAGTACTTGGCAGATTATACTAACTTATCTATCAGTACTGTTAAGAGAAGTCTTAGAGAGTTATGTAAAAGAAAATTTGTTATTAAAATAACTGATACTAGATTAGAGAAAGATGAATTATGGAAGATTAGGTTTAATAAAAAAAGAGTTTTAAAGTATGAACATTATAGAAAATCTAACAAAAGTTTTTTATTGTTAGAAAAATTAGGAGTTAATCTAACTAAAATAAATGATATGGGAATAATAAAGGATTTGAATTTCGTAGACTCTTCATACATTTACGAAAAGAAAATAGTTACTTCTATAATTAATATGACTGAAGCATCTATAAGATATAACTTTAACATTCATCATATAAATACTTTGGAAGAATTTGAGGAATTAAAAAAGAGAGAATTGATTATGCTAATGGCAATGATTGCTATGGATTCTAATAAAAGTTTAAAAGAATTAGAGTTGCATTATAAATATTTTGTTGAGAGGCATTTTAATTCTTCTCTTTCTAATCATGAGTATTATGTAATTTGTAAAGAGGAAAAGAGAAATGAAGAGATTATAAAGGAGTTTGGTATAGAGCATGAAAAAGTTTCTAATATAGATTACTTTAAAAGTCTGCTTTAATGGGGTTGAAAAACTATGAAGGATAAATATTTAGCCGACCTTATGTCTGGCAAGATAAGTAAAGACGAATATATAGAATTGAAAGTTAATGAAGAACAGGAGATTAAAAATAAAAAAGAGATGTACGGAATAGATGTTTCTGAAAGATTGACTGGAGATATAGAGTTAACTTGTAAAGAATATCTTAGTGATAGTCCTACATTCATGGAGATTATGAAGGTAGAGTTTTCTAAAAGTAGATCTAATAAAAATGATGAACCTTATTATCTTGTAGAAGCTAATACAGGAACTGGTAAAACTTTCTCTATATATAACATAGCTAAACAAACCAACTCAAAATTTATACTTATAGTTCCTAATGTAATAGTTGCCGAAAGTATGGCTAACGAATACGAAGGAGCTGTAGCCTGTAATGCTGCTAACCCTTTGATAAAAGTAATAGAACAGTTAACACATGTAAAATATATATTCTCTACAGTAGATCAACTTAGAGCTTTATATCAGTCCGAAAGAATTGAAAGGACTAAAGAGTTTATACTTATAATAGATGAAGCTCATTATTATTATTCATCTTCTAACTTTAGATATAAAGCTATAAGTGCTTTAGAGTTTATGCTTAATGAAAATGTTTTTAAAAATGTAATCTGGATGACTGCTACTGATAAAGTATTAAAAATAAATCGTAGTAAAAAAGATTATAAATTTACAAGTATAGTTGTTAAGAGGATTAAAAATGGAATTAAATATAATTTAAAAAGAATTAAATATAACTGTTCTGATGAAGAGAAATTTGATTTTGCTGTAGAGTATATTAATAAATTATCTGAAACTGGTAAAGTTTTAGTGTATCAAAATAGGTCCAAGATGAAACAGAAAGCAATGAATGAAGTATATGGATGGAGCTATGTTAATGCTGATACTAAAGATGAGGAAATATATAAGAGTATAATATATGATGGTATGATACCAAAGGATGTTAATGTTCTTGTATGTACTGATATACTTACTGCTGGAACTAATATTTATAATGACGATTTTAAACACGTGGTTATGATGGATGAAAGAAATCCAGATACAGTAAAGCAATTTCCTGCTAGATTAAGAAAAGTAAAAGAGTTAAATGTACATGTTATAGATAGGTTTGAAGTAGGTGGAGTTGATAATTATTACTATGCTAAAATACTAGGGAAAGATTTAGTTAAACAAAGAAACAAATTAATAAAGGTAAAGAAGAACCAATATTCTTTTCATAGGAATGGATTAATAAATGGTATATTTATAGATCCAGGAGAGAGAGGAGAAATTGTAGCATCAAAGTTTGCAATATCAAATAAATTATATAACAATCTTATATCTCAATATCCATCAATATCATTTGATTATTACCTAAGGGAAGGTATAGATAGTAATGATATAATTGATGTAGATTTTGAAACTGAATTAGATTTTTTAAGAGCTAAGGAAAAGTTAAAAGAATTAAGAAATGAAGATAGAATAGAAGAGGTTGAAACTTATGAAGAGTTCAGAGAAATAATGTTATTTGATTTAGAAAGTTTAGTAATAAGTGATGTTAAGTTTGATGAATTTTGTCATAGTAAAAACATAGCTGGAAGAAAGAAGAAAGCATTAGAAAGAATGAAGAAGCTTTATAAATCTGGTATATTTAATTTAAATACAGATTATGAATATATATTCAGGATGTCTTATAAAAAAGTGTATGAGGACCAATTAAGAACTAGGACAGTATCAGATATTATAAATCCTAACTCTGGAGTTTTAGGTGATAAAGCTATAGGAGAAGCTCTTAATTGTAAACAAGGTGATAGTTATAGCAAGGTAACTTATGCTAGGAAATTTAATAGTACTGAATATGAATTTAAGAATTTCTGCAAATTTACAAAGCATTTATTCGAAGCTACTATAGAGAAAGGTGTTATTCATATAGGAGAAAGAAGACCTAATATAATTGATGAGTTCGGTGAACTTGTTAAAAAGAAATTAGATTTATATTTCATAGGTGCTATTAATAAAGACGAAGAATATATTAAAAATAATTTTGCTAAAAAAATGTCGGAGATACAAACTTTAGAATTACTTTCTAATCAAGAAAACGTTTTAATTAAGGAGGAGTTTTAATGGAAAAAAAAATTGTAAAAAAAGCTAAGTGTATTAGGAATGAATTTGAAGGGATTAAATACCCTTTAGAAATTGGAAAAGAGTATGATATAACTGCTGTAATTAGTAGTGAATTTTTAGGTAAGGATGGTTATGAAACTATAAATGAAAATGGTTTAAAGGTTGTTTTTAGAGAGGACTTCTTTGATAAAGGAGTAGAAGTAGATAGTAATCATTATGATAAAGGTGGCTTATCTACTATCAGTATAATGGAATCTAAGTTTGGTGTAGAAGCTGCCAAAACTTTTGCTTTACTTAATGCTTTTAAATATATCATTAGATGTGAACATAAAGGTAATAAAGGAGAAGATCTCTTTAAGGCTGAAAATTATTTACATTATATAAGAACAGGTGAGTTTATAAAAGATGGCAAGTAGAATAAATAATTATAAGGGATGGACGAAATATGAGGGTTAAATTTACTGCTAATGTAAAGTCGGTTTCTGTAAATAGTGCATATGGAAGACAAGGGTATAGGAGTTTCTTAACTAAAGAAGCTTCTTTACTACAGGAAGAAATAAAAGAAGCAATAGAAGAACAGATTAAAGAAGATATAAAATTTAAAGATTCTGTTATAATTAAAATGAAAATTGAAAGAGAAGGAAGTTCACATTGGGATATTGATAACCAAGCTAAACTTATAATAGACTCAATAGTTAAAGCTGGTTTAATAATTGATGATGATTTGGTTTATGAGTTGCACATGTTGAAAGGTATGAGGAAAATAAATTGTGTGCAAGTTATTATAGAAGATTATAATTTTAAAAATTTATATTAGGAGATGATTTTAAATGAGAGTAAAATTATATGTAGTAATGAATGAAGATAATCAATGGATGTCAGAAAGAAACGATAGCACTTTTGATAACAAGTTAAAACCAAAGATTTTTGTAAACAGAAGTGCAGCAGATGAAAATGCAGAATGGGAAAGCCCTTTTAGAAAAGGAACTTTCAGAGTAGTACAATTAATTCCAAGTATGCAGGAGGTTTAATATGAGAGATATAGTTAGCAAAGGTAGTTTTAAAAATATAAGAGTATATGGAATAGAAGAGAGTGTTATAGCTTCAGGTTATCCTATGAGAACTGAAGTAGACTTGATGAGTAGTGAAGAATTAACTTATGCTATAAGAGATAGCATTAAAAGAATAAAGAGTTTAGGTAATGCTAAGCCTGGATCTGGTCATGATTCTTTTCTTAAGGGAGTATCAGTTCACTTTGATTGGGTAACACCTGTGTTAATACAGCCTCAATTAGGTCGATATCACTTTATAGACGTTATAAGTTCACAGTCAGCAATGCACAGAATAACTAAAATAAAGATAGACGAAAAAGCATTTAGAAAACATACTCATCCAGAAGCTATTAAATTAATAAGAGTATTGATAGAAGAATATAATGATGACTACACATACAAAGATGATTTCCCTGTAGTAATGGGAATAAGATATTTCTCTAAGGATGAATTATGGAATGCTATAATATCTACTTGTCCTCAAGGATTATTAAAAACTGCAAGATACACAACGAATTTCTTACAGTTAAAAACTATGTATAACCAAAGAGATAATCATAAACTTTTTGAATGGAAAGAATTCCAAGAGTTCTGTGAAAGATTACCTTACTTTAAAGAGTTTTGTTTAGGAGGTTAAAATGCAAGAATTAATTGATTTTATTTCAAAGTATTATTGGTATCTACTTTTAGTTTCTTTTGTTTCTGATTTTGAAGAGTTGTTCATTTTATTAGTTTTAGGTGGTTTATTTGGATTATTTTAGGAGGTTAATATGTGGAGAGATGGAGAGTATACAACTGGAACTTATAATATGGTAGCTTACTTCCTTAGGGATATGTCAGCTGAATTTATATTAAATGTTATAAGTATTAAAAAGACAGAGCTAGGGAATTGGACAGTAGTGTATAGGATTATTAGTAAAGAAGATTTCAAAGAGCAATAGGAGGTAGATATGAACCGTGAATATATATATGGATATCATGAAGGGGATAGTAGTGATATAAGAAATAAATTACAAATGCTTGAAAAAGAATATGTTGTAGAAGTTCTTTCTATATTATTAAAGAAAAGTGAAAAAGGTTATTATGAAGGTTTCGTATTTTCTTTATTCTATAGGGTGTTCCCTAAGGAAGAAAAAGAAAAACCTTCGCTAGATTATTTTGTAGTTAATGGGAGATGATTGATTTGAATAGAAGACAAATGATTAAGGAATGTAATGAAGCTTATAAATTTATAAATCATTTAATGGTAGAAAAAGAAGATAAGAAAAAACCTTATATGAAATCTTTATCTATAATTAAAAAAAGAGGATTATCTATTCATAGATTTATTAATGAAGTAAGAGATATTATTTCTGCTAGAGACAAAGTTATAATAACTACTATATTAAAAATTTGGGAAGATGAGTTCGCTAAAAAGGAGATGATAAAATGAACCCTATAAGATTAAGTATTTTAATGCAATTAACAAAAGTAAAGATTTTAGAAAATGAAGATAGTGTAAATAAGAAAAAGGAATTTTTTATACTAGAAACAACTTTAAACAATATGGGATATGATATGAAATCTTTTATTAAAGATATGAAGATAATGAGTAAACCTCATTATAAAGCATTAAAGAAATTAAGAAAAAGAACTAAAGGGGGAATCCAATGAGAAGCTTTAAAACTACTAAATCTGGAAGAATGAGTTTCGAGGGCAACGATTATATATTATCAAATAGATATAAGGTCTCTAATACGGCATACGGCTTCTATGCTGTATTCAAATTTATAAACAAGTCTAATAAGTGGGATAAGATTATAGATCATACTAATGAAAAGTGGATTATAGAATCTTGTTTAAATGATTTGAAATTAAATAAAGAAGAGAAGGAAAAATTAAATTCTTTAAAAGAAATGTTTGATGATTTTAGAAAACAAAAATTAAGTGGTGTAGAATTTGAAACATATAAGAAGACTGAAGAATTTAATATTAAAGAAGCTAATGATGTGGAAGATCTTATAATAGAAGAATACTAATTCTTATATAATAAAGGGTCAAATTAGGTGTATGGTTTTGGTGGTACTGTTGTACTAAAAAATAAAACAATAATAGGAGTGATTAAATATGAAAAAAAGAACTAGAGGATTTGAAATTGTAAAAGGTTGTAAGTATAAAATTGAGTTACCTACTAGAGGTACTAAGCATTCGGCAGGATATGATTTAAGAAGTCCATACAAGGTAATGATAAAACCTGGTGAAACTAAAATGATAATGTCTGGTGTTAAAGCATACATGCAAAAGAATGAAGTAGCTGAAATGTATATAAGAAGTTCTGTTGCTATTAAAAAGAGAGTTGAATTAACTACTGGTGTTTCTGTAATAGATAGCGACTACTATGGCAATCCTAAGAATGATGGTGAGATTGGTATACCACTTTTCAATAGAAGTGATTCTACGGTAACTATAGAGGCTCATGAGAGAGTTGCTCAAATAATATTCAAAAGATATTTAACTGTAGAAAATGATGATACAAAAGAAACTAGAACTGGTGGAGTAGGATCTACCAATTAAAAATAGGGGAGCTCATTTAGAGTTCCCCTTTTTTTTTACTTTTCATCTCTGTCTATTCTGTTAGTTATTTCAGTAATCTTTAATTCAAGATACTTTACTTCTAATGCATGTTTCTCATCAGCTTGTAATTGGAAATGTTCAAAGTCCATTTTAGTTAGTGATGATTTTTCTAATGAAAATATTACATCTGCAAGTTTACTTTGCTCCTCTGATATTCTAGCTATCTCTAAATCATACTCTACAGTCTTAGCTCTAACATCCACTAGGAATAATCCTAGTGAAATGATAGATGTAAATATTACTGTAAGAATAGCTAATCCTATCTCTTTACTCAAATTCTTCATAATTACACAGCCTTGCTAAGTACTTCGTAGAAGAAGTTTCCAGGAGCAGCTTCAGTAGCAGCAGGTGTAGATCTATACTTAATAAGAACTATCTTACCACCTGTAGAATCTTTGATATAGTAATCATCATCTTTAGTCCAATCGAAATGTGGAAGTAACTTAAATGTAGCTTTACATTCTGCTAATGTAGGTTTAGCATGATCTGCTATATTATGAGTTATAGTAGTTCTGAATTCTCTTATAGTCTTCATAGTAACTATATCATTATCATCCTTAGGAACATATGAAGCTTCCATCTTAATAGAACCATCATTCAATAAAGCTTTAGTTGTACCTTGAGGTAATGCTGGAATAATAACATCCTTAACATACCATTCATCAGCCTTCTTAACTATCTTAACTTTAGCTCCCTTCTTGATATAAACTCCCATAGATAAACCATCTACTGCTGTAGTCTTAGCATCATTAGTCCATAACCTCTTAGTCTTTCCAGCTTCAGTTAACCATATCCAAGAAGTAGAAGTAGAGTCATGATCTTTCTTTGTGAAAGTAACATAGTACTCTTTACCATCTTTAATATCATGTCCTGGATTAGCAGGATTCTGTAAGAATAAATCTGGATAACCCATTACAAATCCACCAGCTTCACCATCAACTGGAATAGTACCTACAGTAACTATATCTGCTGGTTTAGTAGAAGTTGCATGAGTTACTTTATCTAATTGATCTTTCATTTCCATCATCTTTTTAACCATAGTAGAACCTGCTACGTAAGTATGAATAGCTCCCATATCTGCTTTAGTTTGGAATGCTCCATCTGCATATTGCTTTAATGCTGCTTCAATTTCATAAGCATTAGCTACAGTTATAAGTCTATTATCCTTAGCTATATCAGCT
>Ga0256827_10003350_pt1 | contig 10183 bp, 6 predicted proteins | sample CV84metaG_FD_185977 | JGI IMG/M metagenome (GOLD analysis project Ga0256827, IMG submission 185977) | Hydrothermal vent microbial communities from East Pacific Rise, Pacific Ocean - CV84 | ecosystem: Environmental > Aquatic > Marine > Hydrothermal vents | place: Pacific Ocean: East Pacific Rise...
TAGAAAAAACTAATAAATTAAGTATTGATGATAATAATGAAACAAAATTTACTTTTTTAAATGCTTTTCTTGCTTTTAAAAATGATATAATTATTGAATTAGAAAAAGTAATAAAAAACAATATAAATAAATAAAACCTATAAAATGACGTATCATAATTTTCCACAAAAAAAATAGTATTGTTTGAATAAATAACTATCAACAAATTTAAGAGTGAAGCCAAGATTAATACGCTAAAAGTTATTGTTTGTATTTTATACTCTGATATTTTTTTATTTGAATAAAAATATACTATTCCTTGATTAGTACCAAAAGAAAATAATAGTGCCATTATCTCAACATTCGCTGTATAAATAGAAAAAACGCCCTTCCCTTCCGGTCCTAATATTCTAGTAATAAAAATGCCTGAAATAATGCTTATTATTAGTGAAGGTATTTGAGTATAAAATGTATTTAATATATTTTTTGTTAAGCTATTCACTTTTTTATCTGTAAAGTAAAACAAAAATAGTATTTTTACATATAATTATCTTGTATGAACAAATATATTTTAACATTTATCATTTTTTCTTGCTCACTGCTTGTTTTTTCACAAGAGTTATCACCTGTTTATCCTTTAAATAACTTCATAACATCTGATAGTTTAATTAAATTTACCTGGAATACAACTAATCAAAACGGGTACTCTTATGACATGCAGATATCTACAGACACATCTTTTAACAACATCGTTGCTGAATATAATCTTTTATCAGATAATTATCTTGATATAGATAGTTTCAACATTAACAAGAAATATTTTTGGCGTATAAGAGCTTTTAATGGAACAAATTATTCTAATTGGAATAAACATGTTTGTTTCACAATTTACAACCCCAACAATATCAACACAATAGGATTGTGGTTAAATGCTGATTCTTCAAATATTACTTTTGAATCTGGAAAAGTAAAAATGTGGAAAGATTTAAGTTTTAACAATAACAACCTATACCAAAATGATATTTCATTACAACCAAGCTGGGAAGACAGTATTATTAACAACAAACCTTGTATTTCATTCGCATCTTCATTAGATTATTTAATATTCACAGATACAATTGACACATTAGGAGGAAATTTATTTTGTATCCTTAAAAACACAAATACAAACGGGAGTTATTTTATAGGATACTCAGAATACCCGAATGGAGGAGGATTATTTGTTGAAAATGATTTTGCAAGATTTTGGTATAATGGTAATAGACATTCTGATATTTCATTTACTAATGATACAGATTTCGTCCTATTAAGCGTTAAACAAGACACTACCAATTACGGAAACTACTGGGAATCATATTATTCAACAAACAAGGTAAATCTATATCTAGGCGATTCTATTTCTTCATACGGATATCATTTTGCAATGAACTGGTTAGGAACAACTAATTGGTACGGAAGTAAAAAACAATGCGATGGTTATTTAGCTGAACTTATATATTTCTACTCTCCTCTAAATGATAGTTTATACTATTTAAATGAACAATACCTCCGCTACAAATACGCCCCTCCTGCAAATCTAGGCTACGACATTCACATACCCCACGGTTTTTGTGACACAACAATAAATGCCGGAGCAAGATTCACAAACTACCTATGGAGTACAGGCGACACAACACAAACTATAACAGTAAACCAACCAGGACAGTATTCAGTAACGGTAACAGATATTTTCGGATTTGAAAGTTCTGATTCATTAATGGTATATTACCCAACTCCAACCCTTCAAACAGATTCTACTGTTTGCTTTGGAGACACAATAAAATGGAATGCAGGTTTACAAGATACAAACTACACATTTTTATGGCAAGACAATAGTAATGACAGCATACTACCTATATTCTCAGCAGGAAATTATTACGTGCAAATTACAGATACCAATGGTTGCTCCTACAACTCTGACACAGCACATATAACAATAGACAACTACCCTATTACAACCAGCTTAGGTTCTGATGACACATTATGTGCAGGACAAAGCTTATATTTAGAAGTTGGAGATATAGAAACTATAAACTATTTATGGAGTAACGGAGATACCACAGATTACATTATTATTAATTCTGCTGGAGACTATTCTATAACGACAACAAATAGCATTGGTTGCATTGCTACCGATACAATAAACATTCAAATACGGGGTTATGCTCCTATACCCGGATTCGACTACACAAACACATGTTTTAACGATAATACAATTTTTACCGACACTTCAACTACTACTGACAACTCAAATATAATAAGTTGGGATTGGAACTTTGGAAATGGTAACACAAGTATTGCTCAACATCCAAACATTCAATATCTTGACACCGGTAATTATCAAGTAATTTTAACTGTAACGACCGATAGCGCTTGTGAAAATACAATTACTAAAAACATAAGAATCACGCCTTTACCTATTGCCAACTATAATAACACACAGCTTTGTGAAAAAAACGATATTCAGTTTACTAATTTAAGTACAGTAGCCACAGGAAACATTACAAATTCGTTATGGAATTTTGGAAATGGAGATACAACATCATCTGAAAACCCAATATATACATACAACAACTACGGAAATTACACTATACAATTACAAGTAACTACCGATAATAACTGTAAAGACACATTAATACAAAATATAGAAGTTAAGCCGAGTCCTGAAACTGATTTTTATTTTGGAGCAACGTGTAAAGGTGAAATAGTTAACTTTTACAATAACACCAGTACACTTGTCTATAATCAAGTATTAGAATATTTATGGAATTTTGGAGATGGTAATAACTCTACTAACGAAAATGTAAACCATCTTTTTAATGCCAACGATACAATAAATACAGTATCACTTTATGCCAAAACTGTAAATGGTTGTAGTTATACAACTACAAAACAAATAACTATGCACAATATTCCGGTTACAAAAATATTAGCAGAAGGAATTTGTCAAAAAAATCAAATAACATTAACAGAAGACAGTTATGTTATTAACGACACAATAACTTCATACAATTGGCAAGTTAACGACCAATTTTACACCGAGCAAAACCCAACTATTACAATTAATGATGCAGGAAATGCTATCGTTGTTTTAAAAGTATCATCAATAAATGGCTGTATTGGTACCGACACTAAACAAATACCTGTTTACGAGCTACCCAATTCCGATTTTGAAATATACCCTGAATATGGTATTGTAAATGAAATAACCAATTTTATTCCATCTGATACGCTTGAAAATATTTGGAATTTCGGTAACGGAACAATTTCTACTGATACTATTGCATATACCATTTATTCTGATAGCGGAACATACACAATAAACCACTACACTACAAACCATTACAACTGTACCGATTCTGTTGCAAAACAATATTTAGTGGTAGTTCCTCGTCAAGATATTGCTATCACAAATATTGAAACTGAAATTAAAAATAATAAATTATACACATCAGTTAATGTAATTAATTTAGGAAACCTACCTATTTACAATATTGAATTTACTGTAAATCCTGAAAACCAATCGCCAATAACAGAAAATTGGACTGGCGAACTTTTATTTGGCGGTGTTTTACAATATACATTCAACTCTATTTACAATATTGCAGAAACTCCAAGCTATGTATGCGTTACAGCAAATTTAATAGGTAAATATCCTGATAAAAACCCTATTGACAATACCAAATGTACAAACGAAAATACCGATTTTGAACTATTCCCAATATATCCTAACCCAACTTCAGACTACATTAATATTAAATTTGGTTTACCTGATAAAGGAAACGTTGATATAAAACTTATTGATAATTTAGGAAAAACAATATCGTTATTATACTCTCAAAAAACAGAAAAAGGGATAAGTGTTATTTATTATAATTTACCTAAACTTAATGATGGCACATACACTATTCAAGTTAAATATAATAATATTTTAAAATCTATGAAATTTATTAAAACGACAAAATAAGGTCTGCTGTAAACCTCTGAGACCCGTTAGATTTTTATTTTCTAAAATGTAAATACTTTACATATACCTAAAATTGAAAAAAATAAAAATTGATATACGTCAGAACAAAAATAAGACAATGATTTTAACATTACTAAATAAAAACTTTGGAATTACCCACTTATGTACAATTGCTACCCAAAAGCCTCACTGTCAATATTTAACATTTTGTTTATTTGTTTATTTGTTTATATTTTACAGCTGATATATCATTGATAATAAACAGTTATAATTTAATTTCACTCTATTACCAATAGCCATAAAATAATCCTAATATTACAGAACACTTACATACTTAAAATTATTAATTCCTACGGAATTAATAATTTATAGGAAACAAAGGAAACAAAACATATTTTAAATGATGCCGTAGGTATCAAACAATAATACAACCTCACTTCTCCACTCCTAACAAATAAACATAAGCCTTATAAGCATCAATTATACCACCTGTTACTGACAAATCTCCAAACCTTACTTTTGTACGTTTCCCAAAACCTTCTTGAGGTAAGAAAACCTTTCGTTTACCAAAATAATTTACATTATTTAAAAGCACATTTTTAAGCTCAGTAGCGGATAATTCCGGATAATACGACCAAATTAATGCGGCAACACCTGAAACTAACGGAGTAGAAAAACTTGTTCCACTTGCTAGCGAATATGTATTTTCAGGAGCTGTAGAAACTAGTTCATAACCAGGAGCAAAAACATCGACTGTATTTTTCCCATAATTACTAAAATCTGCCGGAAGTGTTTTGTTACGTTTCATATCAGAAGCACCTACGGTAATATAATTAACAACTGTATCAGTATTATCAACAAAATCGGCAGGATAATGCACAATTGTATCATTATTTTCAGCCTCGTTACCGGCAGCGTGTACCAATAGAACATTATGGTCTGATGCATATTTTACAGCCTCCCAAACTTTATGCGGATTAACCGAGAAATCTTTTCCAAAACTCATATTTATTATATTTGCACCATTATCAACGGCATATCTAATACTTAATGCAACATCTTTATCATATTCATCGCCATCAGGTACAACTCGTAAAACCATAAGTTTTACACTATCGGCAACACCCTGCACACCTATTCCATTATCTCGTTTTGCAGCAATAACTCCTGCACCAAATGTACCGTGCGACGAACTTGGGCCTTTTACATTATTATTTCCATAATCTTTTTGTTCGTAATTATTACAATCATCGCCAATAATATCAGCACGAGGATGAAAATCAATATTTAAATTATATTTTAACTCATTGTCAACATGCTTTTTATACGAAACAAGTTCTTTTTTATCATAATCAGACGAATAAACTTGTTTCAAAAATTTAACAACCGAATTCAAATCAGCATCATCAGTTTTTATAGCTTTTAAATCATCAATAGTAAAACTATCTTTTTGTAAATATTGTTTTATATAACTTTCTGCCATTTCAATATTTTGCAAAAACTGCTCTAACGAATTTGATTCTTGTAAAGATTTATGATACTCTTTTTCAAAACTTTCTTTAACTTTTAAATAAAACTCATATTCCTTTTTATCAGTTATTTCCGCCTCTGTTTTTCCTGAGTATTTTTTATCTAAAACACTATATAAACGTGTTTTTTCGAGGGGAGCTTTGTTTAAATTAACTCCATTTTTATTTCCTATAAAATTCCAACCATTTACATCGTCGATATAACCATTGTTATCATCATCAATTCCATTATTAGGTATTTCATCTTTATTTATCCAAATATTATCTTTCAAATCATCGTGATAAATATCAACTCCACCATCAATAATAGCAACTATTATAGACTTTTTAGGTTTTGTATTTTTTAAATACTCGGCATAAAGACGCTCAACAGATGAACCTACAATTTTATCTTTTTTGTAGTCCTTATTATGCCAATTAATATTCTTTTTATCGAAATTGCTTAAATCTTTTTCGCCTTTTTCATCATCTTGTGAAAAAGATAAAAAAGATATTATTAGTAGTGAAAATATTAATAAATTCTTCATATTTTTTAACAAAATAAAGATGCAATCTCTAACTAGATTGCATCTTATGTAATTAATTTATTTTAAAAGAGCTTCAACTTCATCAGGAGCAATAGGAATTCTCGCACCAATTAGTTGATTAGATGTATCAGTAATTAAAATATCATCTTCAAGTCTAATTCCTCCAAAATCAAGATATTCGTTTACTTTATCAAAATTAATAAAATCGTTATTAATTTTCTCTTTTTTCCATTTTTCAACTAATGCAGGAATAAAATAAATTCCCGGTTCAACAGTCAATACAAAACCCGACTTTAATTCTTTTGCCAAACGTAAATATGCTGTACCAAACTGGTCAACTCGGCTAATTGTTTCGTCGTATCCAACAAAATCTTCGCCATAATCTTCCATATCGTGAACATCAAGTCCCATCATATGACCCAATCCGTGAGGAAAAAACATTGCATGAGCACCATTTGCAACTGCATCGTCAACATTACCTTTCATTATTCCTAAATCGGTTAATCCCTGAGCAACTACTTTTGCAGCGTGTAAATGTACTTCTTTATAATATATTCCAGGCTTACACATTGCTATTGACTCATTTGTTGCTGCACGAACAATTTCGTAAATTTCTTTTTGTTTTTGAGTAAAACCGCCTATTGGTGTAACACGTGTATTATCTGAACAATAATTCATATTTGTTTCGGCTCCACAATCTGTTAACATTAATCTTCCATTTGTAAGCACCTGATGATGACTATGATTATGTAAAGTTTCGCCATTCTGCGATAATATTACAGGAAACGAAACCCCTGCTCCTTTTGCTAATGAAATACCCTCAATAGTTCCTGCAATTTGTTGCTCTATAACTCCTGCACGTGCCATTTTCATAGCAGTTGTGTGCATTTCGTACCCTATCGATGCAGCTTTTATTAGTTCTTCTACTTCGTATTTATCTTTAATTTCTCGCAAGCTAACCATTGCCTTTATAAGCTCTTCCGATGCTTTTGCTCTTACTTCGTTATAATGATAACCTGTAATTTCCGACAGCAATACTTTATTGTATGAACGATAAGGAGGTAAAAAATGAATCTCCTGACCTTTACTCTGAGCATTTTTTATGAAATCGAATATATTATTAAATTTTTCGGTATTTGCAACGCCAACTTCTTGAGCCTTTTCACTCAACGGAATTTGAGGTCCCATCCAAATTATGTCTTCAATATCAACATCATTACCAAAAATATATTCCTTATTATTATCAACATCAATAACTCCTGCAAGGTTTTGAATATTTAATCCAAACAAATACAAAAACGAACTATCTTGTCTGAAATGAAAAGTGTTTGCAGGATAACTCATTGATGAATCAACATTTCCTGTTATTAAAATTATACCGCTTTTTATCTTATTTTTAAGCTGTTCACGTCTATTTATATATACTTCTTTTTTAAACATCGTTTATTATTTTTTTATTCATGTAATATTAGTAATATTTTTTATCAATTTAAATTGATTAGGCTTAATTTTTATTAAAATAAGTATTTTTAATAAAATTTTCGTATTTTAGCTAAAAATATAAAGACATTGGCACATAAAAACAAGATACTAATAGTTGAAAATGACCATACTAGTTATATATATTACAAGGAGGTAATAAGTACAACCGGTGCTATTATATTTTGGGCTCAAGACGGTAAACAAGGTGTTGAAATTTTTGAAAAAGAAAAAGATATAAACCTAGTTATTATGGATATAGAGATGCCAGTAATGAATGGTTATGAAGCTTCTGAAGCTATAAAAAAAATATCGCAAGACACTCCAATAATTATTCTTACTGCTTATGCAATGCGTAGTGTTAAAGAAAAAGCTGAATCTATAAAATGCGATTCGTTTTTAACAAAACCCATTAGAGCTAACGACCTACTGAATGTTGTATTAAAATATTTAGTTATAGAATAATTCTTCAATAATATATTTTCAAACTTTTTTTGTATTATTTTTGCGTGCTAAATACAAATGATAAAAATTCTATCAATATTAGATAAACACAAAAAAAGTATCTTTATTTCAGTACTAATATATTTAGCTGTATTTATGTTTCTAATAGCTTCAAGCATAAAAACGCCTATTAAAGAAGAGTATGATGGATTTTTAGTAGATTTTGAAGATTTAGAGCAGTTAGAATTACCCAAACAAACTGATTTAAAAAGCGAAAATACTATTGATGATAAGAGATTAAACATTGCTGTAAACGAAGCTCTTAAAGATAAACCAACTAGTAATCCATACGATTATTACAATATGGAGGAGCAGTCTGATGAATATAAAGAAGAGTTAATTAAAAATGCATTATCAGAAGAGGAGTACGATGAATACAAAAACAAAGATTACGAATACGATGTAAAAGAATATAAAAAAGAAGAAAAAAAGCCCAAACAAAAAATCGTAAAAAAAGAAACTAATTATCAAGGAGCGACATATATAAAATACAATTTAAAAGACCGCCACGATAGAAAACTAATTATTCCAACCTACAAATGCGAGGGTTATGGAAAGGTAGTTGTTAAAATTATTGTAAATAAACTAGGAAAAGTAGTGAAAGCAGAGATAATAAGTAGTTCAGCCAATGGTTCCGATTGTTTAAATAGCACAGCATTATCATCAGCAAAAAACTCTACTTTCGATAAAAATATTGATGCTCCTGATAAGCAAACAGGTACTATTTCATACACTTTTAAAGAACAATAATTGAAAAACGTAATTTTATTATATTGTTTTTAGAGATAATTTATAATTAGTTGAATTTAGGTTATATAAAAATATTTTTCCAAATTTACAGAAAATTTAATTTTGTTTTTAAATATTTGCTATCAATTAAATTAATATTATTAAATAATTAATGAAATTATTAGTATCAATACTGTTAATTATATTTTCTTTTCAAGAAATTGAAGCACAATCAGCAATAAAACAGTATTTCAAACTACCGTTTCCAGAAAGATTTTGGGTAATAACTCATATTTTCAAAGCCAAACAAGCATTAAAAATATCAAAAGAAGCCAGATTTAAAGCTGATTCTATATCAAATACACAAACTCTCGATGGAGATAAAAATGGAGGTCAAGTCGATGCCTTTCGTCATTCATATTGGCAAGCAAGATTGACTCAAACTATAGGCAGACGAGCTGCATATAAATTAGGTAAAGCTCATGAAAAAGGAAATTACATTTATTACAAACACCATAGACTAGAAGATGGTACCATTCCCGATAAAATATCATCAGAAATGGATTTATACAACAATAAGGTTGGAGCAAGTATTGTTTTTAAGCAAAAAGAATTAACACAATTAGAAATAGAAACTATAATAATAAAAATGATAAAAAATGGTGTTATGAAAATTATTGCAAAAGATAAAGACGGTAATTTCCTCGATTGTGAAGGTAATATTATTAACGACGAAACTATTAAAGGTAAATGGATAAATAATAAATGTTTAGTAAACTCTAATCATAATCTTTAAATCATTTCAACTAACTGTCAATTATGAAAATAATTTTACAAATAAAATTGTTACATTTGTATAGCTAAGCAATAATGAATAAAAGCAAAGGTATATCAATATTATATTATTTTTATTTCAGGCTATTTAGTTTTACAATGGTATTGTTTATTACTAATTATGGTTTTTCACAACAAAGCGAACCGAGCACAATACAAATACAACGCATAAAAAATAAAATTAAATTTGATGGTAAATTAAACGAACCTGAATGGCAAAAAGCAATACACATAAAAAACTTCACACAACGCGACTTAAATTTTGGAAAACCAATAACAGAACGTACTGAAGTTGCAGTTTTGTATAATAATAACACTATGTATATTGGTGTTTGGTGTTATCAATCTGAAATTTCAAAAATTGTTGCAAAAAATATGAATCGTGATTTTGATTATGAAACAGATGATAATTTTCAGGTAATAATTAGTCCTTACAATGATAATAGAAATGGTTATTTATTTGTAATAAATCCAAACGGAGCAAGAAGCGATGTACAAGTTTACGGAGGCGAAGATGGTAATAGCGATTGGAACGGAATATGGGATGCAAAAACCACAATAACAAAAGAAGGCTGGTTTGCCGAAATTTATATTCC
>Ga0256827_10003351_pt1 | contig 10182 bp, 9 predicted proteins | sample CV84metaG_FD_185977 | JGI IMG/M metagenome (GOLD analysis project Ga0256827, IMG submission 185977) | Hydrothermal vent microbial communities from East Pacific Rise, Pacific Ocean - CV84 | ecosystem: Environmental > Aquatic > Marine > Hydrothermal vents | place: Pacific Ocean: East Pacific Rise...
ATGTTAAATATATTTGAAAATATGTCAAAAGTGATTAAAGAAACTGAAAGTATTAAATATGTATCAGATGGTAAAATCCCTGAATGGGTAGCTTTAAGACTTATAGAGCTATCTGAGAAAGCTTACAGTGGTAAGAAACAAGTAAATAGAATATCTACTACAGAGTTTAGTAAAAGTGATAAGCAAATACTGTTAGCTCAACAAAGAATACTTAAACCTTATCAAATAGAAGTTGATGTTAGTACACTTCAAAATAGTGTAAATGGTTCAATAATTCATGAAGCTTATTTAGGTGAAGAACCAAAAAGAATAGAAAAAAAGATAGGTAAATGGGTTATTAGTGGTCAAGCTGACCGTATAAAAAATAATATTTTAAATGATTTAAAGAATGTATCAGTATACGCTGGTAAAGATTTGTTCAGAGAATTAGAACTCTATCCTGAATACTATGATATACCATTAGAAGATTTAGAAGTTAAATGTCCTAGTATATTTAAATATTTAAGTCAATTAAGTATATATAATTGGTTATATGATTTACCTAGTGAGAATGTAGGTATTATTACTTTTATATTTAATAATTGGTCTTATAGAGATGAAAAAACAATATCTTCAAGAAATTTAGAAGTAGAGTTTAAGTTAGCTAATCATACTAAAATAGTAGATTATTTAACTAAAAGATTAGAAAGATTATCTACTTATCAAGAGTCTGGTTATCTGCCTGATTGTAGTAGTAATGCTTTAGGTACTAAGAGTACATCTACTTATAAAGTAGTTAAATATGGTGGTACTAGAGCTGTTAGTGGTAGTGGAGGATCTTTTAATTCTCTTAATGAAGCTAGTTTAGCTCGAGCCAACTTTCCTAATACAGAGATTAGAGAGTTTAAATCTAATTCAGACCCAACTTTATGTCTTAAATGGTGTCAGTTTAACATAAAAGGTATATGTGACCAAGGTCAAGAAATTAAAGAAAACTATAAAAGAAATTAGAAATGTCAATTAATAATAAAATAATTATTAACTATATAGTGGGTTTATTCCTATTATGGTTTGGTATAATTGAACCTATTAGTGTTTGGACTACATACCTTTATTTAGGTTTAGTATGGTTTACTATAATAGGTATACATTTAACTTTAGTACTACCTGAAGAAGCTGTGAGAATAGCTAGTAAGTCATACAAAGGTTTCTCTACTGAACAGTTATTTGCTAATAATGTACTACATATAATTATACTAGGAGTACTTATTTATTATAATTATCTAATAACTAGTTTATTTTATATAAGTATGTTGTACTTTAATATGAAATTACAAGATAAGGTTTTAAATGGAAAATAATGTAAGTGAAGCTGTACAATTAGCTACTATTGTAGATAAACCTAACTTAATACTTATAGCACTACTTTCCTTTATAGTAGGATTAGTAATACAGCAAATTATAAAATAAGGAAAAATTAATGAGTATAGATACATGGGCAGAGATTAAGATATACGTAGAATATATATTACCTTTAGCAATAATATTACTGTTAGGTTTAGCAATAAGTTTTAAAGTTTTAGTAAAAAAGTATAAAATTTGGAATATGCACAGAGTACATAATATAGTATGGTCAAGAACAAGTAACTATTGGAAAAAAGGTAAATGTTCTAAATGTAATAAGGTTATACTTGAAGATGATAATGGCTTAAATTTTGGATTAGGTATTGTGGATTATACAACAACTTGTATTAAGGATTTAAATGAGACAAATAATTAAACCAAAACCTATGTTTAATAGAACCAATAATATTAATCAAATATTTAAAGTGTACTCTCGTAGGTACCCTAAAAGTAAACAACCAGATGAAACTAATATAGTAGAATCTAGTGGTATAAATTTAAGTAAACTAGAAGTAGAAGAGCAATTACTATATATTAGAGCTAATTTTTTAAATGTAAAAGTTTGGTTTATAGAGACTAATGAAGATTTAACTAAAATGTTAGATTATATAAAAAAGTATGATACTGTATCTATGGATACAGAGACTAATAATCCTCAGAAATTTCATTTTCCTAGTGTTTATTTATGGTCTATTTCAGTAAAACCTAATGAAGCTTTTGTAATACCTTTTAAATTTAATAAAATAGTATCTGAGTACTTAGTAAATACAAAGCAGATGGTTGTAATGCATAATGCTGGGTATGATATGAAAATAGTAAATAAAATGACAGGGAAATTTATTAAAAATTTTGCCGATACTTTACTTATAGAGTATTCATATGTTAATAATGCAGTTAATACACCATCATTATCATTAAAGAACTTAGCCAAACAAATGTATGGTAATTGGTCTGAGTCAGTAACAGATTTAACAGAAGACTGTATTCATGATGAAAAATTATTATACTATAGTGGTATAGATAGTATGAGTACACTATGGCTTTATAATAAAAATAAAGAAAAAATATTAGCAGAAGAGTCAATAGATTTATTTAATATTTTTCCAGCAGAACACCCTAAAAAAAGATCTTATAGTAGAGAGTGGTTTTATAAAAATGTAGCAGTACAATTATTGCCTCTAACTATAGATTTTATGAATAACGGTATACATTTTGATATAAACAGACTAGAAAAATTAAATACTAAATTAGAAGATGAGTTAGCAAGAATAGATAAAGATGTAAAAAATTTACCTATAACTATGAAATATTGGACTAAGCTTAGTAAAACACAAGCTATTACAAAGAGTAGAAAATATGAAATTGATAGACTAGAAACTATTAATTTAAATTCAAAAAGCTTAAGTCCTAATAACCCTTTATTTTTAGAATTGTTAATGGAATTAAAATTCCCTAATTTAACTAAACCATCAAAAAGTAAAAATTGGACATATACTGTACTAAAAAATCTAATTGGTGAAAAAAATATTTTAACATTAGCTGTAAAAAATAAAGATTTAGAAAGTCTTCGTTATACTGAAGATTACTCTAAATTATTTGAAAAAGTAGATTCTATAATAATAGATGATAAAAAACAAGAAAATATAAAAAAATGTACAGCAACTAGAAATAATATGTACCTAAATGCGTTAACTTCTTATGATTTTAAAGTTCTATCATCTGCCAAACAAAAAAAATATATACTTAATAAAGGGTATAAAATTTTCTCGAACGAGAAATCATCAAAGACAGGTGAGGACTCATTTGGTAGAAAAGAAATTGAAAGGTTACTTAAACAAGAAAAAGAAGGAGAAGCTAAAAAATTTTTACAACTAGCTGTAGACTACAGTTCTGCATCTGTTATAAAGAAGAACTTTATTGAAAATATTTTAGCAGGACATAAAGATGGTACTATGTATAGTAATTACCGTATAGGGAGTACTAAGACATTTAGACCATCTAGTGGTGGTGGTAGTAGAGATAGAAAGAAAGATCCTGAGTTATTAGGAGCTATAAATCTACTGAACCAACCTTCTAGTGGTAATAGGTATGCTTCTGAATATAAACACTGTATAACAGTACCTAGTGACGAGTGGGTGTGGATAGCTGCAGACTTTACTGCATTGGAAGAGAATTGCATGGGAAACATCTCAGGGGATAAAACCAAAACAAAAATTTTAAAAGAAGGTTTTGATAGTCATTGTGTCCATGCACCTGCTTATTTTAATAGGATTGAAGAGATACTAGGTAAAAATGATGGTAGTTTAGAATGGAATAAGAATTTTAAATTACAATGTGATTCTAATAAAGAATTAGCACAACTTAGACAAGATTCAAAACCTATAAGTTTTAGTTTAGCTTATCTAGCTGGTTTAACAGGATTATTTAGGTCTGTAGGTTATACGAAAGATGTTTTTTCAGATGAGATTAGATTTAAAGATTACACTTATACTATAGATTTAGAAAAACAAATTAATTTTGAAGGTAAAGAGTATATTACTGCTTCAAAAACAGCTATTTGGTATAATGTAGAAGATTATAAACATTTAGACACCAAATATCATGATTTTTTTGAAAAAGCTGTTTTACCAGCTAAATTAGCTCACAGTAAATATCATAATGAAATGTACAATGGTTTAAAAACATATAGAGAAGATATAGTAATACCTCAAATTAAAAAATATAAAAATTATCATATAGGTTTAGGTTTATATATAAATCATAAAGGTTACATGAGTAATGGTGTTGTAAGAACATTGAATAATTCAGGATTTCAGGGTTGGAGTTGGTTAGCATTGATAGCTATGGAAAAATTTAGAAGAGTCTGTGTTGAAAATAAGCAATCAGATAATGTTAAAAATATTTGTTCTATTTATGATAGTACATATTTCTTAGTAAAACGAGATGTAGCTACATTAAAATGGGTTGCTAAAACTTTAAAACCTATATTAGAAGCTCCATACTTAGAAAATCAAGAAATACCACTAAAAGCAGAACTAGAGATCAGTTTAGATAGTTGGTCAGATTTTATAAAATTTGATACTATTGAAAACTTAGAAGAGTATATAAATTAGGGTTTACTAGTTATGAAAAAAAAAAATGGTCAGAAACAAATTAAAAAGGAAATAAAATGGGGTCAGGAATAGATAATAGAAACACTATAACAGGGAGTACAAATAGCAGTAATATTGCTGTAAAAATCAAAGAGTATTTAAAAAAAGAGTATGAATTTAAACAATCTTTTAAAATTACTCATAGTAATACTATTGGTGACTACAACCCAATGTTTAAAGAACAACAAGCATTAAACTGCTATAAAGAAATTGAAAGATATGCTTATATTATTAGTACACAAGTCAGTAATATTGATACACCTTGGATATGCTTAGTTATAAATCAAAATGGTACACTGGCTTTTCACTACTGTATGCGAACTAAGGGTAAAATTATGTCCTACATAGCTGGTATTTTATACGATAATAGTAGTTATGATGCGGATATACTAATAGACCCTACAAATGAAGTGGATCTAAATTCAAAAATTTATCCATTAGAACGAGTAACATCTAACTTTAGCGAAAATTTAATTAAAATTAAAACTAAATATTGTAAAGAAGCTATACGCTACAATTCCATTAGTTTTGAAGAAAAAGTAGCATTATTAAAAGTATTTGATAAAAAATCAAGAGTTAATCTTAAAGATTCTATTTATGATCATAGTACTACTCTAGTAGACGTACCAGATATTTTAGAATTTATATAAATGTTAATATAATAAATTAAAAAAAGGAAATAAATGAAAACTATACAAGTAAAGTATGAATATGATGATGAATTAAGTGAAGAAGATATATCTTCTGAAGGTATACACTTTTCTAATATAGTTTCCATTACTCCTAATAATGGATTTTTAGAAATTGAAGAAATGTGTGATGGACATTACAGTTGTCTATTAGATGAGCATGGAGCTCAAGAATTAGTTAACCAACTACAATTAATGGTGAATAAAATTAAAGGATAAAAATGGGTAGGTATATAACAGGTGACATTGAAACTAAATTATGGTTTGGTGTACAACCAAGTGATGCAGCAGACAGATTCGGTGTAGAAGGTATTAGACCCGAAGAACTAAATTATTATTATACTAAAAATGATTTAGAAGAAGTAGAGATAGAGTTAGACACCATTGCAAATATTTTAGGTGAGCATCTAGTTACTTTAAATAATTTTTTTAATAGTACTGAAGGTTACAACAAAACTATAATGGAAGAATATCAAGAAGGTTTATCTGATATTTGGGATAAACATAAAGCAGATTATGCTGATTATACTTTAGGTATCAAAATAAGAGATTGTATTAAAAATCAAGGAAGTTGTGATTTTACAGCTGAAATGTAATTTTGTATAGATATTTAAATTAAAGGAAATACATGAATTTTGATGAAAATAAATTAGACAATGAACTTAAAATTATTGATCCTAAAACTAAAGAAGGTTTAGAAAAAATAAATCAAGCTAAGTTAAAACTACCTATACATTATGATAATCTAATGAATAATATAGGTGGTGTTATAACAGATACTTATGATTTAGATAGACTACCATCTAATATTAGAAAAATGGTGGATATATTTGAAATTGAGACTCCTGCACTAGGATTACAAACTAATATTATGGTAGCTAGTATGGCTTATACTAACCTATTTGGTAAATTTAGACCTTATATCCGTAATAGTATGGTTAGTAGAAAGACAGATATACCAACTAACGTCTTTGCCATGATTTATGCTGGGTCTGGTTTAGGAAAAGATGCTTCATTTAACTTAGGGTTGGATATACTTAAAAAATCTGATGATTTAATTATGGAAAGAATAGCTATAGATGCAGAAAATAAAGCTAAATTAAAAGCTATTAGTAAAAATAATAAGAAACAAGAAAAAGCTAAAGTACCTAAAGATAAAATAGTTGAGGATACTAATGGTTGGGAAACATTTTATAGTTCTCCTCATAATGGTCACATTAAAATGGCTACTTACGAAGGTTTATTAGATGCTGCTGAAATACAAATAAAAAGTGGTGATTATGGCAATCTATTTTTAGGTATATCTGAATTAGGAAATAGTTTGAAGTTAGACCCTAATATAGATAGAGCTTTAATGGTGGTTTCAGAGATGTATGATACAGGAAATGTAGCAGAAGATTTAAAGAAAACTAAAGAATTAAAAACTGGAGCTATAGAAGGTTTAGGTTTATCTATGTTAGCTCATACATCTCCAGCACCATTAGTAAGAAACCCAAAAGTATCAGAACAAATAAATAATTTAGAGGGTTCTTACTTAGGTAGAAGATCATTTCATTTATTTTCTACTGATAATGAATTTGTAAATAATGTAGAAATTTGGGATGATTTGGATGACCAAGCTAGAAATATGCAAGAAAGTACACATGTATCTGTTAATGCAATTAATAAGTTAGAAACTATAGCTATAAGCTCTACACAAAGAATTTTAGATGGTACCGATTTAAATAAATTAACATTAACAGAAGAAGCTGAATTATTATATTATAAGTATTTATTACTTAATAAATGGTATAGAATGTTATCTTATTTTAAAGACACAGAATTTTTGTACGAAGGTTTATTACCTGAATTAATAAATAGGCATTGGAAAGCAGTTAAACTAGCTGGTATATGGGCTTTAGCACAAAATACTAGTGTGATAGATAAAGATATATTATCCTCAGCTATTTATTTTACAGAATTTGTAGGTGGTGGTTTAAGAAGACTAATGTACACTATTAATTTAGAAACTCACGAAAGATTTGTTAAAGCTATTGAAGAAGGTGATATATTAGAATCTATAAGATTTGACCAATTAATTAAACAAAATTATGTAAAAAAAGCTGATAAAAATCAAATAGGTGCATTACTCACAGCAATAAATTCAGCTCTTCAGGGAAAAACAGTAGTTACAGCAGATTATAAAAAAGCTACTTTAAATATTACTCAAATCAAAGAATCTGAAGATAATTATGGTTTTTCTTACCTTCAATTTACTAAAGGTACATCTAAAGAAGATAGATTAGATAAAGCTTATAAAGGGTTTACTTACCACAAAACCGAATTACTTAATTTAACAAAATTACTTAATCAAGATTGTGCTTATTCACCATTTAAATTTAAAGATGGTTACAGAAAAGACGATAATGTTGAATCTACTACTAATTATGTAGTTTTAGATGTAGACAAATCCGATTTAGATATGGAATTACTACATGAAACATATCTTAGTGGTACTTTACACATAATAGCCACAACATCTAACCCAAATAATAAACATAAATTTAGAGTTTTAATTCCGATTAAACAAGAATTAGGGGAAAATAATGTAATATACAAGTATGTAATTCAAAGAATAGCAAATGAACTAATGCTAGATATAGATTTACTAGGTAGGAGCCAAGTAATGTTTGCATATAGTAATAGTACTGTATTACATAATATTGATACTAAATTAAAACCTATGGATATAAGTAACTATATAAAAGATTCGGCTACAGCTGTACAAGCAAAAAATTATACAAATACATTAACTAAAGCCCAAAAAGCAAAAGCACAGAGTGATATGGCTAATGATTTTGAAACACAATTTAATTTTGCTATTAATGCACCTCATGGACAAGGTAGTGTAAAATTATTTGGGGCTGGTATGAAGATGAAACAAGCAGGATGTACTCCTAGAGAAATTGAGATTTATTTAAATAAAATTAATTCTATGTGGAGCTCACCTATGCCTCATAACCGTATGAGTAAAATTATTAACCAATTTAATGAAGAATAATTGGTAATAAAGATGTAATAATTATAATAATAGTTGTCAGTAGGAGTTATAGTATAATTACTTTAGGTGGTCTAAGCATTTAAATGCTTAGACACTACCTTGCAAAAATATAGAGGGTTAAAATACTCTACAAAACAAGACGAAATACACAAAAAATTAAACAATAAAAAGGATTAACATGCTAAACATGTTCACAAATGTAAATATAGATGATATTAAAAATAATGTACAAACAAGAGGAGCTACTGGCTTTTATAAACCTGGTGTTCATAAAATAGTAGATACTACTATCTATGTGTATGAGACTGAGTGGTCTGGTAATACTTATACAAATTCTACAATAGTGTTTGAAAGAGAAGATGGAGCTATATTAGAGCAACAACTAAATACAAAAACTAAATCTAACCAAAAAGATGGTGAGTCAGATATGACTAACTTTATGGGTTATATTGCTATTGGTACAGGTAGAGAAGAAGAGTTCAGTAATTTGAAAACAGAATTTGGTAAACTACCTCTAGTAGATTTTAAAGATAGATACAATAAAACACATAAAGCTAAAATGATTAAAACATTTGCTAATGCTAGATATTCTATTTTAACTACTACAGAACTTGCTGCTTCAGACGCTGGTATTTTTACATCCCAAATTCTTGATTTAAGATTTGTATTTAGAGCTGAAGACAATGCTTCTATTGAGGAGATAAAAGGTGATGACAAAGATAAATTTGGTACAAACTTTGAATATTGGAATAATCCTGAAAATACAGAAAATAAAATTTCTATAGCTTACTCAAAAGGTAACTATGATAATTGGGAAGATAAAGATGATAGAGTAATTAAAGATTTTGTACAAGAAGCTGCTGATTATTTCAAAGATGGTGGGAGTCTATCAGAAGAACTACCTGGTCAAACAGGTCCTAAAAAAGAAAGAGAGAGAGTCTCTAACTTATTTATGGAAGGAATGACAGCTAAAGAAGTAATTGTTCGTATGGAAACACTTAAAGGTGGTACAGCAAATACGGGTACTGATATTGATAATATTGAAGAAGATGATGATAGTGGTCTACCATTTAACTAATAGGAGGTAAAGAATGGCTTCTTTTGGAAAAACAGGTTTAACTATAACAAACTTAAAGGAGGGTTCTACTCTCCAAGGTAAATCTTGGTTAATTTATGGACCTTCTGGTGGTGGAAAAACTAGAAGTACAGGAACTTTAGAGGGTACTACATTACATTTATCTTTTGATAATGGAGCAGGTAGTAGCCAGAAAGCAGCAAATCTTCATAAGATTGAATCAACTCACATGGAAGTTTTATTAAGCACTGTAGAGGATTTAGGTAAAACTATAGATTTTCTACTTACAGATAAAACTTATAAAACTAATATAGATAATATTGTATTAGATAATTTAGTAGAGATAGCTTCACAAATATATACAATTATAGCTGGTTCTAAAAGATACAAAAAAGACCAACTGCAGATTGAGGATATTATTAGTGCTGAAGGTAGAGTAGAGGCAGAGAATAAGAAAGGTCAAGCATTGTATAAAGATGCACAAGAACAGACTAGAAGACTTATTAATAAAGCTTTAGAGCTGACACAATATTATAATGTTATAGTACTTACAGCTGATAAAGAGATATTATCTGGTGGTCAACTACAACCTGGTGTGTACCCATATATTAACGGACCTAGTTCTATACTACCTATGACTATGTTATTTGATGAAGTTTATCTGATAAGAAAAGAAGATAATGAATTTGATACTGAAAATGACATAAAAACTAAATTTAAAATTACAACTTTTAACGATAATATGACAGGTAAAAGATGCTATGCGAAGACTAGAGCTTTTACAGGTGATTATGTAATTGCAGGTGAATGCCCAGCAGACTTTAGAGTAATTCTAAAAGAAAC
>Ga0256827_10003352_pt1 | contig 10181 bp, 11 predicted proteins | sample CV84metaG_FD_185977 | JGI IMG/M metagenome (GOLD analysis project Ga0256827, IMG submission 185977) | Hydrothermal vent microbial communities from East Pacific Rise, Pacific Ocean - CV84 | ecosystem: Environmental > Aquatic > Marine > Hydrothermal vents | place: Pacific Ocean: East Pacific Rise...
AGTGAAAATAATATGGTTGAGCTGGTAAGAGATATACGAAGTTCTTTAGGGTATATTGAGGGAGAATTTGCAACATTTGCACTGGATATTGGAAGTATTGAGTATGATGCTTTTATTAAAGCTGATGGACAATATGATTATGTTTTAAATCTTTCAGCACTTAAACATGTTCGTAGTGAAAAAGACCCTTTTACATTGATGCGAATGATTGAAGTAAATATAGAAAATACAGATAAAACAATTGGTCAATCTCTTGAAAATGGGAGTAAAAAATATTTTTGTGTCTCTACTGATAAAGCAGCCAATCCTGTGAATATGATGGGAGCTTCTAAACGAATTATGGAGATGTTTTTGATGAGACGAAGTTTAGAGATGCCTATCTCTACGGCGAGATTTGCTAATGTGGCTTTTTCTGATGGCTCTCTGCTTCATGGATTTAATCAGCGTATTCAAAAACAACAGCCTCTCTCTGCTCCTTCGGATGTACGACGATACTTTGTTACACCTAAAGAGTCAGGTGAACTCTGTTTAATGTCTTGTCTATTAGGTGAGAATCGTGATATATTTTTTCCAAAACTTAGTGATAAACTTCATTTGATTACTTTTGCAGATATTGCAGTTAAATATTTAAAAAATATTGGTTATGAACCTTATCTATGTAAAAGTGAAGATGAAGCAAGAGAATTAGCCAAAATACTTCCTAGTGAAGGAAAATGGCCTTGTTATTTCTTTGAGAGTGATACCACTGGTGAGAAAGATTTTGAAGAGTTTTTTACAGATAATGAAGTTTTAGATATGGAACGATTTGAAAATCTTGGAGTTATAAAAAATGAGGCGAATTTTAATGAATTAGATTTAAATTATTTTACAAACAAAATTAATAATTTAAAAGAAAATAAATCTTGGTCTAAAGAAGATATTGTTAAACTATTCTTTAAAATGATTCCTGACTTTGGACATAAAGAGACAGGTAAATATTTAGATGGGAGAATGTAAAATGCAACGTTTTTTTGATATTTTTTTTTCTGGTTTGGCTCTATTGGCTTTTGCTCCAATATTAATTCCAATTATGATTATCCTTAAGTTTACGGGAGAGGGAGAGATATTTTTTATCCAACAAAGAGTTGGAAAAAATGGAGATATGTTTGGACTTTTGAAATTTGCAACCATGTTAAAAGATAGCCCAAATATAGGAACAGGAACAATTACTGTTAAAGGTGACCCAAGGGTTCTTCCTTTTGGTAAATTTTTGAGAAAATCAAAGATAAATGAGCTTCCACAACTCATTAATATTCTTAAAGGAGAGATGAGTGTCATTGGTCCTAGACCACAAGATTTAAGATGTTTTGTGGTTTTTAATAAAGAAGACCAAGAAAATATTAAAAAAGTTAGACCAGGTCTATCAGGAATAGGTTCAATTATATTTAGAGATGAAGAGTCTATGTTAGACCACGCTAATATTGAGGATAGAGAAGGATTTTATGATAATGTAATTTCTCCTTATAAAGGGCAGGTTGAATCATGGTATGTTAAAAACCAAACTATTTCTTTATATTTTAAACTTATATGGTTTACCGTAGTTATTGTACTTTCGTCAAATTCTAATATAAATTTTGAAAAATTATTTAAAGATTTTCCATCACCTCCAGATGAATTAAGGGGTTAACTAAAAGGGCATTAAAGGGCATAAAGGGCATTTAAAGGGCATTGGGGTCAGGTATTGGGAATAAGCTTTCTTTAAATAAATAACTGTTAAAATAATAAAATATACTTAAAATAAAAGGATTCTCAATGTATGCAGTGGAGTTTCAAGCAACTATAGAAAATGGTATAGTCCATATTCCTAAGGAATATAAGGATTTACAAGAAAAAAGAAAAGTAAGATTTTTTATAATGTATGATGATAGTGATAGAACAAATATTGAAAGAAGACAAAAGAAGATGAGTGCAATTTCTATTGATACAATAGGTTTTAAATTTAATAGGGATGAAGCACATGAGAGATAAAGCTTTTTTGGATTCAAATATCATACTTTATTCATATTCTAAAACTGAACTTGATAAAAATAGGATTACCAACGCTCTTATATTTTCACTAGATGAGATATTGATTTCTACTCAGGTTATTAATGAAGTTACAAATATTTTATATAAAAAGTTTAAATTAGATGCGATAAGTATAGAAAATGTGATATTGGAAATTGATAATAATTTTAAGATTGTTAACTTCTCTTTAACTACACAGATAAAGGCTATAAAAATTAAAGAGAAATATAAACTTCAATACTATGATTCTTTAATCTTGGCAACAGCACTAGAGAATGGTTGTACAATTTTATATAGTGAAGATATGCAACATGAACAAATGATAGAAAATCAAATAAAAATAATAAATCCTTTTGAATTATGCCAAGACGACCAAGAGTAGAAAAAGCTGGGTTTCACCATGTGATAAACCGTGGTGTGGCAAGAGGTGCTATATTTTTAGATGAAGATGACTATAGAATATTTTTGGAGATTTTAGAAGTTGCAAAAGAGAGATATAACTTTATGGTTCACTCACTGTGTTTAATGGGAAATCATTATCATCTTTTGATTGAGACAAAACATGAAAACCTCTCCCTTATAGCACGACAGATAAACTCTAAGTATGCACAATATTTTAATAGAAAACAGAACCGTATAGGTCCTCTTTGGCAAGGCAGGTTTAAAAATTGGTTTGTTTATGATGATAGTTATCTATTTGTGCTGTTTAAATATATAGAACAAAATCCCATAAAAGCAAAGATGACAAAGAAGATTGGTCAATATAGATGGAGCAGTTCTAGTTTTGTATTGAATGGGGAGTATTTAGAGCTACTTGATGGTTCAAAACTTTTTGATGAAGATATTTTTTCTATATTGAGCAGTGATTTGACTGGTGATGAAATAAAAAAGTTAGATATTTTTCAAAGTACGAAGTATAAGTATGATGATAAAGATGTAGTTAGGCTTAAACAATATTCTATTGATGAGCATTTTTTAGATATTAGAAATATTACTGAACGAAATAAAAGTATCGGTAGGGCAGTAGCTGATGGATATAAGCAGAGTGAAATTGCTGATTATTTAGGGTTGTCTAGGACTACGGTTTCTAAAAGTATAAATAATATAAATAATAGGGGTCAAGTCACAAATACAAAGTATCTCTAAAAACCAAACCAATAATAGAAAAGTTCAATACGACTGAACTCTCTACCCCTTAAGCCCCAAAACAGTATAATCAACTCATGAAAAGAGAAAATTTAAAACAACTTCCCATTGGTATTAGTACATTTAAGCAAATTATAGACGATAATTACCTCTACATAGACAAAACCAAAGAGGCGTATAAGCTTATAACCAACAACAAATACTCCTTTCTCTCACGCCCAAGACGATTTGGAAAGTCACTTTTTTTAGATACCATCAAAGAGATATTTGAGGGGAATCAGAAGCTTTTTGAGGGATTGTATATTTATGACAAGTGGGATTGGACGACCACTTACCCTGTGATTAAGATTAGTTTTTCTGGCAATCTTAGAAGCCCTGAAAAACTTCAAGAAGTCATGTTAAGCATCTTAAAAGATAATCAAGAGAACTTGGAGATTGAGTGTAAAAATATTGAAAGTTATGATAACTATTTTAGAGAACTACTTAAGCTAACCTATCAAAAATATCAAAAGAAAGTAGTCATACTCATCGACGAATACGACAAACCCATCTTAGACAATCTCGACCAAATGGAGATAGCCAAAGAGAACAGAGAAGTACTCAAAAGCTTCTATGGAGTCATGAAAGATTCTGACAAATACATCAAATTTGTCTTCTTAACAGGAGTGAGTAAATTTTCAAAAGCGAGTATCTTCTCTGGACTCAATAACCTAAGAGATATCTCTCTTCTTCCAAAATATGGAATGATTTGTGGGTATACTCAAAATGACATCGAGACCTCTTTTTTGCCCTATTTAGAGGGAGTTGACTTGAAGAAACTAAAGAAGTGGTATAACGGCTATAATTTTTTAAGTGATAAGGTCTATAACCCTTTTGATATTTTGCTCTTTATTGATAGTGACTGTAAATTTAGTAACTACTGGTTTAACACAGGAACACCTGGCTTTTTAGTAAAACTTTTTGAAAAAGGCTCTTACAATTTAGCCTCATTTGAAAACCTACAAGTACAAGAGTCAATGTTGGATGCTTTTAATATTGAAAATATCAATCTTCAAACAGTCATGTTTCAAAGTGGTTATTTGACCATCAAAGAAGAGCTTGAACGACGCAATAGAATTGAGTACATCTTAACCTACCCCAATTTTGAAACCAAGATGAGTTTTAACGATTACCTCATGGACTACTTTGTTAAAAACCCAGTTGAAAAAGGTCATGTACAAAATGGTTTAATCGATATGTTAGAGGTGGCTGATTTAGAAGGCTTAGAACAGGTATTCAAATCACTCTTCGCCTCCTTAGCCTACAACAACTTTGTTAACAACAACATAGAAGATTATGAAGGGTTTTACGCTTCCATTATCTACGCCTACTTTGCAGGTGCAGGGTTTGACGAGATTCGAGCCGAAGATGCCACCAACCATGGACGCATAGATTTAAGTGTTTTTATTGATGACAAAGTCTATATTTTTGAGTTTAAAGTAAACCAATCAGGAGCGTTGGAGCAGATTAAAGCTAAGAACTACCATGAAAAATATAGAGCTGATTTTAATGAGATTTATATTGTAGGAGTTGAGTTTAACTCAAACAAGCGTAACTTGGTGGAGTATGTTTGGGAGAAGATAAAATGAACAGTAGAGAAGATTACCTAAATATAGTAACCCAAAAGACAGCCCCATTTAAACAGTTTTTTACCACCTTAAAAGCAGGTGCATCAGGGAATAATGCACCCATAAAAAGAATGTTTATCACAGGAGTAACCCCTATGACCATGTATGATGTGACCAGTGGGTTTAATATTGGTAAGAATATCTCGTTAGATAGTAAATTTCATAATATGATAGGGTTAAATAGTAGTGAACTAGATAATGCTCTTAGAGAGTATCATATAAAAGATAAGGTTGATAAAAAGTTATTAGAAGAGTGGTATAATCATTATATATTTAGTGAAGATATAGATGAACCCATTTATAATACTGATATGATACTTTACTTTATTGATGAGTTTATCAAACGAGATAAACTACCAAGAGAGATGATAGATATAAATGTAAGAAGTGATTATAGTAGACTTAGAAGTATTATATATACAAACAAAAAGCTAAATGGAAACTTTAGGACATTACAGACTTTAATAGGAGGGGTACATTATACCTCTTAATTCTTATGTTAAGTATCTAGGGTTGATGGAGTTTAAGTTCATTAAAAGAGGTGAACCCTCAACTCAAAAAAAGATAGATGCTTTTTTAGCAGATTCTAAAAAACAGTTAGATAATTATAAAGAAGATGAGTTGGTGCAAAGCTATCTAAGAGAAGGGCTAAAACTACAGATGGTAATTGTTGTTTTTTGGGGATGGGAGATGCTCTATTGTGAAAAATTTGATAATAAAATCACACAAGGTCAAGTCACAAATTCAAATTCCTTTCTTTAAGATAACAACTTTGCACGTCTTCCAAACAGTTTTAATCTCCAACCATAAACTCCAGTGTTTAATATAATAAAAATCAAACATCAATTTTTGTTTGCTATCATAGATATTAGCTCCATAAGGATAGTTTACCTGAGCCCAACCAGTAATTCCTGGCTTGATAATATGTCTTTTGTAATAATATGGTATTTCAGGTTCATATTGTTTTACAAGTCTATTCCATTCTGCTCTAGGACCTATGAGGTGCATATCTCCTTTTAAAACATTTATAAGTTGAGGAAGCTCATCTATTCGTGTTTTACGCATAAAATTTCCCCATGGATATATTCTAGTGTCATTTTCTCTTGTATATGGGTCATCATGAGAGTCTTCATGCATAGAACGAAATTTATAGCAGGTGAACTCTTTACCTTTTAGACCTACTCTACTTTGTTTAAAAATAATAGAACCTGGAGACTCTTTTTTTATTTTATATATGGTATAAAAAATAATAGGAAAAGTTAAAATAATAAGTAAAAAAGAGCTGATATAGTCTATTGAAAATTTAAGAAATTTTTCAATTTTATTTAGAGGTTTAATGGTTTCTAAAAAACTAATATCATTAAGTTGACTAGGAATATAACATTTATGTAGATATTTTTCCATAAAATTTTGAATAGATATATACTCAACTCCCTTTTGTTCTAGCTTTGTAATATAGAGAAGAAGTTCATTGGGAACTGAAGCTTTTGTATTTAATACTATTAATTTTTTAGTTTTCTTCTCCACGATTGAGTTGACTTGCTCTATGGCTTTTGTCGGTTTCATCTCATTATATTTAATAAAATTAAAAGAAAATAAATCTTTTTGAATATATTTTAACTCTAATTCCGAAAATTTATGTTGTTCTCCTAAAATTATTAAACTAATCATCTTCTCTCCTCCCTTTTCTTAGGAACTCTCTAAAAAACGTAATAAATATCATAAAAATAAGAGATGAGATAAATCCGACAATTACAATAAGAGCTTTTTTGGGTTTTATAGATTTTGGTGAGGTATAGATATCCTCTAAAATCTTGAATCGTGAAAGAGTTTTGTCATATTTTAGCTGTTCTGCTGAACGCTTTTGAAGTAGATAGAGATAAATTTTTTCATTTACCTGATAATTACGAGAGAGTTTTATGATATTTTGTTCTTGTTTTGGAGCTGATTGTAGCTTCTGCTTATAGCCACTCTCCATATTTATAAGGGATACCGTTTTTGCCTGAATAGTTTTTTGTAAGTTATGTATATTGGAGATTACTTTTGACTTTAGAGTGTCAATAAATTGATAAGATTCTAGTATTTTAGGATGAGATGGTTTATATTTGATTAGTAGCTCGTTGAGTTTAATCTCTTGCTCTTGAATTGATTTTATTAGCTCTATTGTAGGCCTCTCTCCTAATTCAGCCAAAGATGGTGTGATAGCTTCAATCTCTTGAGTTGTCTCTATCATAAGTATTAAGTTTTCAACCAACTCCTCTTTATATCTATTTTGAGCAATCTCTATGCCTACCTTGCTTAGTTCATTTACCAAAACTGTTGCTTGTACTCCTGTTTGAACAATTCCATGTTCACCTTTATACTCTTCTAGCTTTTTAGCACTAGAGTCTACACGTTTTTCAATCGCTTGGAGTTGTTTGTTATATGAACGAATTGCTATTGAACTATCCTCTTTTATATCTCTTATACTCTGTTTAGTATAAATTTCTATAAGATTTCGTAAGTACTTTTCACCTCTTTTGGGAATATTATCTACAAAAGAGAGAGATAGAAATGGTGAACTTTTATCTGCTTCTATAGTTAAGTTTGGAGCAATTATACTATCATAAATATAACGTTTTGTTCCTGCTAATTGAATAGTATATGGAGTTTTAAACTCATTTTTTTTATTTACCATAATAGTAAAATTTTCTTGATTTACAATCTCACTATAGTGGAAAATTCCTATAGGTTTATTTGAGAAATATCCAGGAGAAAGAAGCTTATATTGAGTTTTATTTATGGGTTTTATAATAAGACGCATACCATATTTTTTAAAATTTTTAATCTTTATATCACTTATTGAAATAGATATATTATTATCTATTTCAATCTCTTTATGATCTTCATCTGTAATAAAATATCTAACCATATAGTCGTTAACTATATCTAAAACTTTACTATTGGTTCTGTACATTTTTAAAAGAGCAGTATCTTTATCTAAACTTGTAATACTCCCTGAACCACCTCCTAGAAGTATTGAGGCTGCTCCTCCTATGGAGAATCCACCTGCTTTATTATCTTGAGGTTTTACTTCAATAGTAACTGTAGACTTATAATACTTTGGCATAAAGTAAACTTTGGTTGCTACACCAAGTGTAATTAATAGAGTAAAAAATATAATTGACCATTTATATTTGCCAATAGTAGCAAAAAGTTCTCTTAAATCAATTTCATCTTCTTCTATATATTGAGTTATATTATTATTATTCATATCTATTGGTAAATTAGCCTTATTTTTAATTAATTTTACACTTATTTCTTTTAAACAGACGTTAAATTTAATTTTTTTCAGTTTATTTGATATAATATCTTAATTAGATATAAATTAAGGAGTGTGAATGAAAATTTACTTGATAGGGATATTTTTTGTTATGCTTGAAGGTTGTACTCAACCACAAGTAGAACCCAATATAGATTCAAAGCATATTAGTTGTGATAATGGCTTTAATGATAAAGTATCTCAATACAGTTTAGAGTCTTTGGAGAGATTATATAGATGTAAAAATTTAAAAGAGGTAGCTAGATGAGATATATAATTATACTTATTATTTTAATGAAGACTCTTTTTTCACTTGATGTAGTTTTAGATGTTAATGAATCAAGTGAGTATAACAAAAATAGTAAACGTATTTCAGATAAAAGTAAACAATATTTTGGAGAGAATCTTTTTAGTGGAAATTTTAAAAATAATAGAGAATTTAAGTATAACCCAAATTATATAGTTAATATTAATGATAAACTTAGTGTAAAAATGTGGGGAGTACATGATTATTTGGATGATAATTTAACTGTTGATAAGCAAGGAAATATTTTTATTCCTGAGGTTGGAGTTGTTCATCTGTTGGGTGTACGTGCAGACGAAGTTCAACAAATTATAGAAGATAGTGTAAAAGATGTATTTAATGATAATGTTCATGTTTATGCAGATGTTAAACAGTATCAAGTTATTTCAATATTTGTCTCTGGGTCAGTTAAAAATGCTGGACTATATAATGGATTGTCTACAGATTCTATTTTACAATTTATTGATAAAGCAGGAGGTATTATTAGTGGAGAAGGAAGTTATAGAGATATAGAGATTTTAAGAAATCATGTTGTTGTGAAAAAAATTGATTTGTATAATTTCTTAGTTACAGGAGATGTAGAATCTTTTCAGTTTAGGGCATCAGATGTTATTTTAGTAAAACCTGTAGATAGTTTTATATCTGTTTTAGGTGATGTTGTTCGTCCATATTTTTTTGAACTATCACATGAAAATTCAACAGTTCAAGAGGTAATGCATTATATTCTTCCCAAGCCAACAATTAATAATTTTATTATTACAAGTTGGGTAAATCGTAGAGAGGTTACAAAAGAGTATCCTTTGGAACAAGCATCTTCTGTCTATCTTAAAAAAGGAGATAGTATTAAGTTTTATAGTAACTATTATATTGAAAATATAGAAGTTACTATAGAAGGAGAGCATATAGGTACAAATCATATCTCAGTCTCAAAGGGGACAACTCTTTATGATATTTTATCCAAAGTAGATTTTACTCCATTATCAGATATAGAAAATATACATTTCTATAGAAAAAAGGTTGCAGATATGCAACAAAAACTTCTTGATAGTAAACTAAATGCACTAGAATCCAAAATTTTGACTAGGGATGCATCAACAAAAGAGGAGGCAGAGATATACAAATCGGAGTCAGAACAGATATCCACATTTATTAAACGGGCTAGGGCTGTAAAACAGAAAGGACAGGTTATTTTGCGTCTGAAAAATAATTTGAAAAAAATAGTACTTGAAAATAATGACCGTATCTCTATTCCTAAAAAGAATAATATTGTTCTAATTCAGGGAGAGGTTGCTGTTCCGAATGCTTTAGCCTATGATAGTAATATGAAATTTTCTAATTATATTGACTTTTGTGGAGGATTTACAGAAGATGCAGATTTAGATAGAATACTTCTAATCAAGGCAAATGGACGAGTTCTTAAATATAATAAAGGGATGTTTAATAAAGAGCTTTATGTTGATGCAGGAGATTCTATTTTGGTTTTACAAAAAGTAAGAACAAAAAATATGCTTATATTTAAAGATTTAACACAAATTCTTTATCAAATTGCTGTTGGAGCAGCCGTGATTTTACAGCTTTAGGTTATCTACTTTTGAGTAGATTTATTAATATGTTGAAGGTAACTATAGATGGCGTTTATTTCACCCGTAGTTAGATAATATATAGGCATAATTTTATGTTTAACTCTTTTATTATTTTTATCTCTATAGTTATTTTC
>Ga0256827_10003353_pt1 | contig 10181 bp, 11 predicted proteins | sample CV84metaG_FD_185977 | JGI IMG/M metagenome (GOLD analysis project Ga0256827, IMG submission 185977) | Hydrothermal vent microbial communities from East Pacific Rise, Pacific Ocean - CV84 | ecosystem: Environmental > Aquatic > Marine > Hydrothermal vents | place: Pacific Ocean: East Pacific Rise...
CTAAATAGTTGAGATTCAAATTAGATGTTTCATAGATAGAGACCAGTTTATTAGAGGCATTTAATAGTTCTTCATTATGTTGTGTGATGTACTCGATTCCTTTCTTTTTTTGAATAATATTTTCAATATTTTTTTTGAATGGTCTCCATAAATTTGTGATAATCTGTAGTTGTTTTGTACTTTTGTCATTGTCAGATTGAAGTGTAATTAAATTTTGACTATAAAGTTTTGTCTCTTTCTGTAGCTTTTTAATATTTTTTTTACTTTTAATATTGGAATCAATAAGAAGGGCTAACTTGGTTATTCTTTGAGTTAACATTCTCTGTTTTCCTGCAAGATTTGTTTTTTCCTTGAGCCTATTATTTCCCTCTTCAAATGATTCTATAATAGAAGAAAAATCGGTAAATAGTTCATGTTCATTAGCATAGAGAGGTGTACTGAGTAGAGAAAGTAGTATAAGTATAATTTTATGGTAGATAGGCATAGTAGATTTCCAAAATTAAATGAGTTGCGTCATTTTAACATAAAAAAATAAAAACTTTATAGATTAAGCTAAGTTATATAATTTAAAAATTAAGGACTCTTCATCTGCTTAATTCTAGAATAAAGAGCCTTTTGGTAATCAGTTATTTAGAAAATTTTTCAATATACTCTTTTAATTTATCCTCTTCAACAATACCTCGTTGGGTAAATTGAACTTGACCTTTTGAGTCTATGACAAGCATAAAAGGAATCATTCCATTCCAACCACTTTTTTCTGCGATATATCGAACCATGTAGCCAATATCAAAATTAGAGAAGGTTGTATAGTTGATACCATGCTCCTTTTTAAATGCTTTTATAGGGTCATTATCATGTTTTTGTACCTCTATCGCCATAATTTGGAGCTTGTTTGGGTACATGTTTTGTATATTAATAAGATGGGGCATCTCTTGCTTACATGCAGGGCAATTTAAACCAAAAAACTGCATAAAGACTACTTTTCCTTCCATCCCTTCTATTTTTATTTCATTCTCATTGGCTACTACTTTATAGGCTTTACCATCTGTATCTACCATATCAATATCTGTTGCATGAAGGTTGATGGTGGATAGAAAGAGTGCCATAAGTGTAAGTACTATTTTTTTCATAAAAATCCTTTTTAGGTACGATTATATAGAAATATTCTATAGCATCTAGAGGAAAAAGAAGAAAATAGTGAAAAAACTCTCTTTAGATAAAGATATTTAGGGAAAAGATGTATAATCTGCCCCTATAATATAACTCAAGAAAAGGATAGAAAATGAATAAAATATTATTTTCCTTAATCACATTAGCCTCGTTGGCATACTCAGAAGGTTGTGTTTTAACACAATCCTCTGATATGAAAGTAACATGGAAAGCTTATAAGACGTTGGCTAAATTAGGTGTTGCAGGCGAGTTTACAGAGGTAAACTATATGGCTACAGCAAAAGAGGGTAAAAATTTTAAATCATTACTTGTTGGTTCAAAGGTCTCTATTGATATAAGTAAGATAAACACCAATAATGCAGGTCGAGATAAAACACTTGTTGAAAACTTTTTTGGAAAGCTGAAAGGGAAAAAAATAGAGGGAACAATCATCTCTATTCATGCAGATAAACGAGAAAAAGGTAAGCCTTATAGAGGGGTTTTAGATGTGAATATGACAATGAATGAAAAAACACTACAGATTCCTATGAATTATACTTTTGAAGAGGAACATTTTACTGCAACAGGTACTATTGATCTTTTTGATTTTAATGCTAATAATGCGTTGAGTAGTATTAATAAGAGTTGTTTTGCACTACATAAAGGGAAGACTTGGAATGATGTTACTATAGGTTTTTCTACAACTATAAAAGCCTCTCTGTGTGATACCAACACCACCAAGTAGATAGTCTCTATAGAGACTATCCTTTGAAAACTCTATTTAGATGAGAGTTTAAGGTTATCGAGTAGACCACCTGTTGCAATAAAGGTATCTACACTAATAATTTCATTATTGGGTTCAAGTTTTTGTAATTCATCCTGAATATCTACTTTAAAGTGATCCCATTGGTCTAATGGTGCATATCCCCATCCACGAACATGCTCTACAGGAGAGGGATAGTGTAACCATATGTTTCCATTTCCATAGTCACGTTTAAATGCTTGCACATCTCCATGGTTATAAAAAGAGTCCCAAATCATCCGTCGTGTTCCTTGAGTGGTGGTTACTGTAACCCCTACGCTATAATGAGAAACATAGCCATTAAGAATACCATTTCTATGCCACATTGGGTAATCTGGTAATCCTCCCATATCCATCTCTAAAAATTTTTCCTTTGTATTTTGATGAAGATTTAGAGAGTACTCTGCAATATTACTAAAGTTATCAATCCACTCAGGCATCAATACAAGGGTAGCAAGACTATTAAATCCTCCTTGAAGCGTTTGTCTCGGAGCAAAATTTCCTGAGATATGAACCCATTCATTAGATATGCCATCTTCAGCATCTTCATAAACGGTTGAGGTAAGAGGTGGATTGGTTACGGTAAAGAGACTTTTTGTTTCAAGATTAAATGAGTCTTGAAGAAAAATTCGCACTTCATACTCTCCAACAGGAAGTTTATTAAATGTCTTCACACCATTTACTTGCCCTTCTGTCCATGTCCACTCAATAACATTATTCCATTCATTATTGCTATTTTTGGGATAAATAGCAATCCAGTCTTTATCATCTCCTGATGTATTAGAGTAGTGTACTGTAATCTTTTCATTGGGTTTATAGGTTGTTTTGGTTGTTGATACGGATGTGTCTCCAATAGCTTGATTCACTATAAAAGTATGGGTTGCTTTTTCATTGAACTTATTTTCAAAAAAGGCTCGAACTTCATAATTTCCTTCAGGTAATGTACCTAAAGATAGACTAGGATTAATAGTTCCATCTGTCCATTTCCATGTAATAACATTCTCCCAATCATTAGTCGTGCCTATAGGGTATACTCCTACCCAGTCTTGGGGATTCCCCAGCATCTCTGTGAGGGTTACTTTAATAATTTCATTACTTTGATATACCTCTTTTTCTGTTTGAATAGTTGTTGCATGAGTTACTACTGAAATCAATATAGAGTAGAGAATAATTAAATATAGCTTCATTTTAAAACTCCTTTGTTTTATTTAATTATACTATATTTTGTTTAAAATTATTTTATGTTTTAAAATATTTTTATCAGTTTAAAAAAAAGTGTCTCTATCTTCTATTGGGAAAAATGGGGAGGGGAGAGGGAACTCTTCTCTAAAAATATAGAGAAGAGTTCAAATATTAGAGCAGTAAGGGTTTATTCTTCGCCTGCTGCACCTTTAGTAATCATGTCAACCATTGCTTCTTTAACTGTGTTTGCTAGTTCAAGCATTTTAGGAGGAAGCTCATGTCCACCATGAATCATAAGGTCTAGACCCATTGTATAAATCCAAATTTCTCCATTTTTATCTTCAACAATACCAACTCTACATGGCATAAATCCAACAAACTCACCAGAGAAGCTTAAGAATACATCAGCAATTGATGGAGAACAGTATGAACGAATATGTGTATATAGTCCACCATCTTTCATGAATTTTCCACCTCTTGGCATAGTCTTTTTATCAACAACTGCTAGTCCATGAGCATCTGCAATATCATCCATGATTTCAATAGCATTCTCAATAGCTTCCATTTTAGTAGTGTCTTCTTCAATTACCAATTTTCTTTTGATAATCATTCCTTTAGCTGGATCTCCTGTAGAGAGTACTTTATCTGCCATATCCATGTAAAGCCCTAATGCTTTACCATCCATTTTACCTAAGCTTGAACCGTAGTTAAGTCCAACATAAAGTAGCCCGATTACTACAACTGCACCAATAAGGGTAAGAATACCTTTAATGAAATTCATTTTATTCCTTTGAATGTAAGTTTTATCAATTATAGAGAAAATAGATTGAAATTAAGATTAATTATAGTTATAAACTATTTTGAGCTATTATATGCTTACAAGGTTACACCTTTTTGGGCTATGAGCGGTAGAAAAAAGAGCTTTTTTAAGGAAATTATAGAGATTACACGTTATAACTATCTCTAATAAAATCTTAAATATATAGGATAAACAATGTTTAAACCACTTAATGTCTTTGGAGAACCGTTAAAAGAGTGCAGTCATAAGCCCTTAACAGGGTTTTATCGAGATGGTTCATGCAATTCAGGATTAGATAATCATGCATGGCATGTTGTCTGTATTCAAGCGACTGAAAAGTTTCTAGATTACTCTAAAAGTGTAGGGAATGACCTCTCAACACCTCTTCCCGAATATGGGTTTAAAGGATTAAAAGCAGGGGATTCATGGTGTCTTGCTGTAGGTAATTTTGTACGTGCCTTACAACATGGGTATGCACCTAATGTATTTTTACATTCAACACATCAAGCTGTTTTAGAAGTGATTGATTTAGAGACACTAAAAGAGTATGCTTTGGATTTAGAAAAGTTTAATAATTAGAAAGGAGTGAAGATGAAGAAAACCCTTCTTCTTGGAATGTTTATATGGATATTTATTGGATGTGAATATTGGGGATATTCCCCTGATGAGGATAGTGATAGCTCTGAGTCTAGCTCCATATATTATCTCTCTCCATTAGGAGATGATGAAAATAATGGTTCAAAAGAGGCTCCATGGAAAAGCATCCAAAACGCTATAGACAAGGTAGAGAGCAGAAGCATACTTATTTTAAAAGCAGGAGTTTATAGTGAAAAAATAGTTTTTTCAGGAGAAAAGAACTCTAATCTCTCTTTAAAAGGAGAAGTAGGTGCTATTTTAGACGGATCTAGGTTAAAAGCAGAGGGTAGGGAAGGGTTGGTCTCTTTACGGGATGTTCATCACGTCTCTGTGGAAAATTTAGAGATTAGAAATTTTAAAACTGAATTTAAAAATGAAGCTGTAGATACTCCTGTTGGAATCCTGATAGAGGGGGAGTCTCATGATATTAATATTACAAAAAATCGAGTGCATCATATTGAAAATTTATCAAGTTGTGGAGCGTCTAGTGGTTGTGCCTCTGGTGCCAATGGAATCTCTATTTATGGAAATAAATCAACAGCTATAACCAATGTAAATCTTTTAGATAATGAGGTCTATAATTGTATATTGTCTGCCAGCGAAACGGTTACTATAAATGGAAATGTAGATGGTTTTAAAGTTCTAAATAACTATATTCATGACAATAATAATATTGGTTTAGATATTGTAGGGTATGAAGAGGATGTTTGTCCAAACTGTTCTTCTGAGGAGAATCGAGCTAGAAATGGAATTGTAAAAGGGAATCGTATTATTAACAACTCAACCAATCTAGCACTAGGTACTTTTAATAATAACCCTTGGTACGAAGGAGATGGTGGCAGTGCAGGTGGTTTCTATGTTGATGGAGGGCATCATATTCTTTTTGAGGGAAACTTCGCCTCTCAAAATGATATAGGATTTGAGTTTGCTTCTGAGCATGCAGGTACGTCTAGTAGTGATATCTTAATGGTTAATAACTATATTTATAATAATCGTGAAGTGGGTCTCTCTTTGGGTGGATATAGTGCAGATAGTCGAAAAGAGGGTGGAGGAGATGCTCAAAATATTATGGTTTACAATAACTCATTTTATAAAAATGCAGGTTGGGGTAGTGAGATAAGTTTGGCATTTCGAGTTTATGATACCACATTTGCCAATAATATTCTATTTGGAGAGGGCGAAGTTGCCGAAAATGTTACACAAGAGAACATGGGAGAATATAGAAATATTAAATGGTTAAAAAATCTTTGGTGGGCAGAGGATGTAACCAATAGTTCTGCTATATTAGGAGAGTCAATTATCAAGAACCCTCTCTATATGGATGCTGAAAAAGGTAATTTAGATATTAATAGCTCCTCTTCAGCTGTAGATGAAGGTGTTGTGCAAGATAATATTACCTCTTGGCAGGGCGATTTTTGGGAGAGTGCATTCTTGGATGCTATTATCCCCGCTCATGGAAGTAGTGACATCCATGGTGGTAAACGTATCAATAGTGTGTTAGATCTTGGTGCAGATGAGGTTTAGAACCATATCAAATAATAAAGAAGGGAAATAATGAGTCATTTAGATAGTATAGGATTTAAAATAGAGAGTGCTGAAGCGTTTGAAGCGTTAATGTCAAAAGTATTTGAAGAGGGTAGGAAGATTGCAGTTGAGGAGGGAAGTTACATTCACTATCGTGATGCTAGTGGTGCTGAACTCTATGCTCAACTAGATAAGAGTGGAAACTTTTTGGGATTTATGCCTTTTTATAATGCTACTGTTACAAAAAACTTACAGGTTGAGCAGAGCCTAGACGATGATAGTTTAACTGAGCTAGATTATCGCTATTTTGCAAAGAGTCAAAATGAGACGTACCCTTTTGTTTTTGATGTAGTTAATGGGAAAGAGAGACCATTGGAGAGAGGAGATAAAGAGGCTTTAGTCTTTGTTGCTTTTCCTACAGAAATAGACTATTTTAGTACAGCTCAAGAGTTTTTAAAAGAGATGCCTGAACTCTCTGCTACATATTTTGTTCCTGTAGGATTAATGACCCCCGAAGGGGAAGCTAATGACAACCCTGAACCCTATGCAATGTTTATTGCTCAAATCAATACTTTAGAGCTTAAAGAAAATAGATATTCATCTGGAGAATTTTATGTGTTAGAAGTTTCTGCCTTAGAAGGGGATTTAACTATTGTTGTTTCAAAAGATAGCTTCAAGTGTGAGCCACAAGTAGGTGGTTTTGTCAATGGTGTCTATTGGATAGGTGCAAAGGTTTAAAAAATGCACCAAGTGAGTCTACAAGAGTTTCAAGATGCTGTTGAGAGCCTAGAGCTTCTTTCTTTAACAACTAAAGAGCATGTTCGAAAAAAGTATCTTAAGCTCTCTCGAAAATATCATCCCGATATGGAGGGTGGTTCAAACAAAAAGTTTCAAGAGATTCGTGAAGCCTATGAGATTCTTGTTGAGTATATGGATAATTTCCGTTTCGTTTTTACCGAAGAGGAGTTTAAACAGCAAAATCCTATTTTGGTTAATGTTGAACAGAGTTGGTTAGAGGGGAGATAGTTAGGTAGCAACTATCTCTAATACTTTAGATACCCCCAAGCCCATAAATGTACCAATAATATAGCCCATCATTGCCATCAGTACTCCTATTGGAATTAAAGCTCTATTGTACGCACCTGCTAAGATAGGTGCAGAAGCAACCCCTCCTATATTGGCAAGTGATGCTACACCTAATGAGAACAAATCTAACTTAAATATTTTTGCAAAAACAATCATAATAGAGGCATGAATTGTAATAATCATAAAACCTGCCATAATGTAAAGAGGGGCATTGCTAAGTTCTGAGAAGTTAGCTCTTGAAGCAATAAGTGCCACAATCAGGTATAACATTATATTGGCTAATGGTTGGGCAGATGCCTCTTTTGCTAAAGGAGATATACCTGCTCCTACGCCTGCTAATGTTGCAAAAATAACGACCCATGTGGTGTTGGTTAAGAAACTACTTGTTGGAAGCATAGGAGCAATAGCTTGAGCTATAACGGAGACCATGAGGGCTAATCCTAAAAGCATAAAAAGTGAAGGAAAGTTAATCTCTCTCTGCTCCTCTTGTGTATTCAGTTTTGAACCAAGAGTTTCTAGGATACTTCCATCGGCTTTTGTCCATTGATTAAAGCGTTCTGCAAAGGGAACAAGTGCTAGAAGTATCATGACCCAAATGGCATAATCTATAGAGTCAATAAGCATAACATTCCCCATTGTGTTACTACCGAGTCCCAAAGATGCTTGAATTGCTACCATATTACCTGTTCCTCCCATCCAGGAACCACTTAATGCTCCAAATGTTTTCCATGCTTCAGGTTCAAAACTTTGGTGTAGAATCGTAAACATGATAATGAATCCTAAAGAGATGCTCAACGAGGCAAGAAAAAATGTAAAGAGAATTTTTTTGCCCAATTTAAAAATTTTACGTACATCACTTTGAAGTAACATTAAAAATATCATTGCAGGTAAAAGATTGCTTTTAAAGGCTTTATAGATATTTGTCACTTCATCGCTATAAATAATCTTACCCTCTTCATTAATTGTTGACCAAACTCCTAGGCTAGAGAGAATCATAATTGTAAAGTATAAAATAACAATAGCGGGTAGGTATTCAAAAAGTTTTGCTTTGCTTTTGGCTTCAATAAAGACAAGTATAGAAGCGATAAAAAGAAGTAGTGTTAGATAGGGAAATGCAGTGGTTATCATATTTAAAAGTCCAATATTTTGGAAAATTATATCAAAATGACTATTAAATTCATTTAGCTTTTTTTCTTTAAAAAAAATTATCACTTTATTTAATTATTTTGATATACTTTTCCTATTGTAATGTATAACAAAGGGGTAAAAATGTTCACTATTGCAGATTGGTTTATGGGAGTTAAGGATGAGGTCAATGACTTAGAGCAGAGACAGAGGGAAGCAGAGCTGGATTTATTAATTTTAATGATGTATGCTGATCGACATATTGATGAGAATGAGACTATTAAAATAAAAGCAGATAGCGAGTCTTTGATATGGGAAAATAGAGAGTATCATATTGATTTATATATTGATAAAACTATAGCTTCGGTTCGTAATGTTATGGTAAATAGAAATCGTTTAGAGCTATTTATTAAGGATATAGCGTTACGTCTACGCACTCAAGAGGTTAAAAATAGAGCGTTTGTAAATGTAGAGAAGTTTATGGAGATTGATTTTGATATCTCTCCTAAAGAGGTGGAATTGTTAGGTCAAATTGATGAAATTTTTCATACTTTAGAGTATTAAATTTCCTAAGAGGTATTTAAGAGAAGAAACGCTATAGTCTTTGATTATAAATTAATAATTTATAATCAAAAACATTAAAAGGGACTATCATGAAATATTTTTTTATACTAATACTAACAACAACGACTTTTCTCTTTTCAGGTGGGGATTTTTTTCCTGTAAAATTAACAACTAAATTTGAAAAGATGGATAGAGATGTATGTGACTGTGGTACTCCAGCGGTACTCCTCCCTTATAATGGAGAGGATATACCCATAGCAAAGACGGAACCTTGTCTTGATGATGGGTGTCAGATGCCTAGCTATACAACGGAGTATTAACTCTCTAGCTCCTCGAATTGGGGAGCATATTTCTCTTCAATCTCATCCAGTGCTTCGCTGGCAACTTCTAACCGTTCAAATAGCTCATCTATCTCTTTTTGAAGTTTTCCTATATTTTGAGATGCCTCTATCATTATTGCATTATTCCCACTATTTGAAGCCTCTGTAAGCTTTTTATTTTCTACTTCCAACTCCTCTTCTCGTTCCATAATCCTTTCTTCACAAAACTCTAACTCTTTTTTATACGGAGCATTTTCTTTGCTTCTCGATTGAATTAGAGCAGAACGTCGTTTTTTGCGTTCTCTGTTGTCTAGTTTTGGTTTGCTTGCTTTTTTGGGTTTTTGGTCAACACCTTGGTCTGTTCCCACAGTTTCATCTTCCCAACCAATCTTCTCTAGGAACTCATCGTAGCTTCCTTCAAAATATTCAGCACCACCTTTATGAAAAATAATCAAAGCATTTGCTAAACGTCGCAGAAGCATCTCGGAGTGGGTAACCATAATCGTTGACCCTTTAAATACTTCTATAGCATCACAAAGTGAATCAATTGACTGCATATCAAGGTGGTTGGTTGGTTCATCTAAAAGCAACAAATTTGCAGGAGTGGCAATAATCTTTCCTAGCATCACACGGCTTCGCTCACCTCCTGAAAGTACCGAAATTTTTTTATCTGCCAACTCGCCAGAGAACATCATCGTTCCACAAATCCCACGTACTTGGGAAATTCCAAGCTTCTTATCAACAGAGCCTATCTCATCTTGTACGGTAGCTTTTAGGTTGAGTCGTTCAATATTAGTCTGTCCAAAGTGTGCCATAGAAGTTGAGGGGTGGAAGCTCTTTTTTCCTTGTTGCTCAGGTAGCTCTCCTGCAATATAGTTAAGAAGGGTTGATTTACCTTTACCATTTTTACCAATAATGGCTAAGGTCTTGCCACTTTCTAGGGCAAAAGTCACATTATTAAAAAGGGGACTATCGGCATTGTAGGCAAATCCAA
>Ga0256827_10003354_pt1 | contig 10177 bp, 6 predicted proteins | sample CV84metaG_FD_185977 | JGI IMG/M metagenome (GOLD analysis project Ga0256827, IMG submission 185977) | Hydrothermal vent microbial communities from East Pacific Rise, Pacific Ocean - CV84 | ecosystem: Environmental > Aquatic > Marine > Hydrothermal vents | place: Pacific Ocean: East Pacific Rise...
GTAACCATAATCGTTACCTATGGCAGTAAGTGCAGAGGTATCGGTAGTCAATGCTAAAGCTGGAAGAGAGGGTCTGTCAAACTTATAACGTCCCACAAGTTCAGCAGAGATATGTTGTGCATCTCCAGCACTTCCACCATTTCCAGCTAAGATAAGTTTGTTTTTTCCCTCGTAAAGTTTTACTGAGAGTTTAACAACTTTTTCTAGTTGAGTTAAAAGATTTTCATCACCATATATAGCTTGTTTTGTTTCATAAGATTTTTTTATCTGCTCTTTTATATACTCTTTCATTTTAAAATATCCTCATCTATTTTTTATTTATTATACTTTTAAATCTTGAATTGAGGGTTAAGGAGTTACTTATCCTTTTTAGCTTTATTTTGGTACTATCAATTTTAAGAAAATAACATTAAAAAGGAAAAATATTGTTAGAAAGTTTACTCAACACACAATGGATGCAACTTATTATCGTTGTTGTTGCTGGTTTTTTGATCGGACTAGAGATAAAAGCACATCGAATAAATTACAACACAAATAAAGAGATAGGAAGTGTAAGAACTTTTGCTTTTATAGCACTTATCAGTTATGTTTTTGCTTCTATAAATATCTATCTCTATATAGTAGGTTATATAGCACTTCTTACTCATCTTACTATCTTTTATTACTTCAAAGTAAAACAATCTCGAAGTGGGATTATCCTATTTTTACTCTCTACTCTAGTATATAGTTTTGGTATAGTTGTTATAAAATTTGATATATGGTTCTTGCTTATCATATTTGTAGCTATCGTGTTCATCTCAAATCTAAATAAAAAGCTGGAACATTTTTATACTATATTTGATGAAAGAGAGATAGAAATTTTTGCTAAACTTCTACTTTTAAGTGGAGTTGTTTTACCTTTGTTACCAACTGAACACATATCGGAATTTGTTCCCGTATCATATTTTAAAGTTTGGTTAGCAGTAGTTGTTGTTTCTATCTTTTCCTATGTTGGATATGTTCTTAAAAAATATGTTTTTAATGATAAAGGATATTTAGTTACAGGTATTTTAGGTGGAATATATTCAAGTACAGCTACAACGATTGTTCTAGCAAAAAAAGCATCTTCGGGAAAAATGCCCTATCTTTTTTCCTCTTCTATTATTATTGCAACTGCACTGATGTATCTACGATTATTAGGTATCACTTTTGCTTTTAATATAGATATAGCAAAAACACTTCTTATCCCTTTTCTATCTTTAGCATTTTTAACAATTTTAATCTCTATCTATCTTTACAATAGATCTAAAAAAGATATATCATCAAATATTACTCAAAATGAGGATAAAAATCCACTTGAGTTAAGCACTGCATTTTTATTTGCATTTTTATTTATAGTTATGGCAGTTGTGACACATTTTGTATTAACAGAATATGGAAATTTAGGGTTAAATATACTCTCATTTATTGTAGGTTTTACAGATATTGACCCTTTTGTTCTCTCTATTCTTTCATCAAAATTTGAAGTTACAAATCAAGGGGCAGCCACGGCAATACTTATAGCAACAGGAAGTAATAATATACTAAAGGCTTTTTACTCCTTTATCTTTTCAAAAAATCTCTCAGGAAAAATAAGTGCTTTTGTTTTATCTATGCTAGGTATGATAACGATTGGTATCGGATTTATTCTTTAAAAAACAACTTTATCAAGTGCTACAATATGCACTTGATTTGAAAACTAAAAACTATATGTTATATCAGCAAAAACTCTATCATTATCTTTTACTTTATCCATAAAAAAGTTATCTCCACCAACATAATCAACAACACCAACATTTGATGTCACACCATCTATAATATCTATTTCACTCCAAACTCTTACAAATCCACCATTTTCAAAGGATGTTCCAAACATACTTACAAGTGTTGTAACTTCAATAGATTCATTCAAAAATGTGCGACTTGCTCTTATCGCTGTTTGAACCTCATCTTGATCTGTATAATCTTCTAAGTTCATTTTATCTTCATAATCAAAAATATGTCTATCAGCAACTTCCAATGATAAAACAGTATTTTTAATCCCCATATAATCAAATCCAACCAACATATCTAAACGATTTTTTTCATCTGTTGTTGAATTATATTTTATACCACTTAAAAAAGCTACTTCACTTTTTAATAACCAACTACCTGTTGCTATATTTATAGCTGAACCAAGCATTCCTATGGTACTAACTTCTCTCGTCTTTGTAACTGTATCTATATGCCATTTTGAATCAAGAACATTTGCTCCATAAAATGATAAATCCCAACCAGAAAAAATACCATTAAAAGCTAAAGCATATTGTAGATTATCTGTATCATAATCGGGGTTTTTCAGATCCATACCTGTATCTATTGGAAAAAATTCACTATTTTGAGGTGCTTCTATCATAATTCGATTTTCACCAATAAGCATAGCAGATATGTTCCAACTACCTACATAATAATCAAATTTAGCCATTCCAACACTTAATCGTAAATCTTCTATATCTGTCATACCTGGAGTACGGTTATCTAAAGGATTTATAACATCTGTTATACGAATACTATCAGATTTTCCCCAAACAACTATTTGACGACCTACTTTTAGATCTAAATCATCACTAAGAGAACCTTGAATATAACTATCTTTTAACATAATATCTGTATGATATGCGTCTAAAACATCATCATTATAATCTGTTTTTGTTCGCAAGTCATAAATAGCATCATAATATGTATCTGCTTCTATTCTAAGCTTCCAATCTTTGGAAATTTTATAATCCAATTCAGCACTAAATGAGATTTGAGATTGATTAAATCCTTCATACTCGACACCATCAACTTTATGATTTCTATATCCATAAGCAGTTTTAAAAGCGATAGAACCACCAATAGCTAAAGGAGAGATCTCTTTTTCTACCTCTCTATTTTCAACATCGGCTTCATCTATTGGTTCATCAAATAGTGTTTCTTCTGTATCAAATCCATCTAAATCCATATCTAAATCATCTGCAAATATTATATCTTGTAATAATAAAGCAGATAAAAGAGATGATAGAAACAGTTTTTTACTCATCTTTATAAACCCTTTTGAATAGTACGAGTTGTAAAATATGATTCTTTTAAATTTTGACCATATTTTATATCTGAAAATTTAAAGATTGTCTTATGAAGAGTTTTTTTACCTTTTTTAGTAATCATCTGCATCTCAGTAGCTGTCCATATACCATCTATCTTTTTAAGACCTTTTACTTTCATATATTTTAATCTTTTACCAATTTTAATATAATTAAGTGCTTGAATAATTACAAAATTATCTTGACGAACAAAAATAATAGATTTAGTATATCCTGTTTCCTCTATCGTTTTTTCAGTTTTAGGAGTTACAAGTATCTGCCAAGTTTTATGTCCACCAACTTTTCTTTCTTTCATTATTTTATATGTATAATCTTCTACATTTCGAGATGTCATATCAGAATATGTAAAATCACTTCCCATAAATGATGAACTTTTATCACTCGATGCAATACGTTTTACTTTTTGAAGTTCTGGGAGATATAACCATTGATCATCATCTCTTGAAGAATCTTCATAATCATAAGTTAAAAAAGCTGTATTTTTAACATCTGCTGGAGTAAGAAAAAACATAAGTTTGTAAGTATCGTCTCCTTTATCTTTCGTGTATGTCTTTAAATCTCTTACCCTCTTATGTCCATTCTTATCTATAAGAATCATTTTCATATTTGAAGTAGAGTTATCCCCATCATCTCTATCATGCACTTTTTGTGCTATCTCTTGACCTGTAATTGCCATTAAAGAACTGAGAGTTAAACTTGCGATAAGTAATGTTTTTAAAATCATAGAGATTTCCTTTTTTATTTAATTTAATGTTGAAAATATATCATATATGGATTAAGTAAACGTTAATCTTTATAAAAAACTTTCATTAAAGCTCCCGTTAAAGTTAAGTTTGTTCCCATCGCTACTAAAACAGTAACACCTGTAATAAGACCAAAGTTAAATAGATTTGTCATACTTGCAAACATAAAAACTAAAAATCCTGAACTTAAAACAACTGATGTTATTAAAATAGCTCTTCCTGATGAATGAAGTGTTAAACGGATAGCTTCATCTACATCATTGTGTAAAATATAGTAACGTTTAAAGTTGTGCATATAGTGAATAGTATCATCAACAACCATTCCAATAGCGATAGCCCCTATCAATATAGTAAACATATCAAGTGGTAAATCAAATACAACCATAAAAGCCACACCAAACATTATTGGTGTTAAGTTTGGTATCATACTTAATAAACCTAATTTAAAGTTTCCTATAAGTAAAACCATAAGCAGAGTGATAACACCAAATGCGATAATATAACTATCTATTGAACTCTCTATCGACTTTGTAATAGTTGTAGATAAGATAGGAAGTGTTCCTGTAACAGAAACTGTTGCCATACCTTTAAACTCGTGATTTAAAAGTGTTTCCAATTTTTTTATCATCTCAACATACTCAATAGAGTCAACCCATGGTGCTTTAATAGATACTCGTGTTTTTGAGAATTGAGAATCTACAACATCCTCTAAATCATCACTACCACTATTTTCAAAAAGTAAAAACTCTTGAGCAATCAACTCTTTATTTTGAGGAATAACATAATACTCTGCTCTATTCTCATTTAATGCACGATGAATCTCTTTAAGAACATCATTAATAGTTACAATTTTACCTATAAAATAGTTATCTCCTTTATAAGTGTATATCTCTTTTGTAACTTTATCTATCGCATTTAAGAATTTAGGGTCATAAACACCATTCTCTTTTCCTGTATCTAAAACAACCTCTATGGTAATAGAACCTCGTAGCTCTTTATCTATCGTTTCTGTATTTGTTCTAACACTATTATCCTTTTTAAACCAATGTAGTGGATTATGTGAAAACTGCATCTGTGATGCTAAAACTAAAGAAATAACTATAACCATAATTGCCGAAGCAATAATAGTTTTATAATAATTAATAGAAAAATTTGCAATATTTATCATAATAGAATCTAAAAAAGTATCTTTATCTTCTAGTTTAGCTTTCATCGGAATTAAAGAGAGCATAATAGGAATAAATACTAAAGTAAGTATAAGTGCAATAGTTACACCTATCGCTGAAAATATTCCCAATGCAGCTACTGGAGCAATATCTGAAATAGTAAAAGAAGCTAAAGAAGCAGCGGTTGTAAAAGATGTCATAACAACAGCTAATCCAGAATGTCCTATTGCATAAGAAATTGCACCATTTTTATCGCCTTTTTCATCATATTTATGATAAAAAATAGATAGTATATGAATACTATCCCCAATAGCAACAGCAAGAAGTAAAGATGGAAGTATCTGTGTCATAGAGGTTATCGGATAACCTGACAGAGCCATAGAACCAATTGTTGCTAAAAGAGTCAATATAACAACAACTAAAGGTATAATAATACCGCTTACTCTTCTAAATGTTAAAAAAAGTAAAAAAGCGATTGTTAAAACAACATATAAAATAAACTTAGACATATCTCCAATGAGTGTTGTTTGAAGATTCTTAGTTACAATAGGAGAACCAGCTACATATATTTTAAAATCATCTGATTTGTATTCTTTTAATAGTTCATCTAACTTTAAAATAAGTTCATTTGTTTCTGGAGCCGTTATAAATTCTGCTTTATCTTCACTCTCTTCACCATCATCAAAACCATCATCTAAAGCATTAAACTCCTCATTTCCAATAGTAGAATATGTATTTGTAGTAATCATAATCGTTGTAAATGTGGCATCTTTATTAATATAAAGATTTTCATACATCGCATTTTTTAAACTAAACTCTTTTATCTTTTCTAATGCTTTAGGATCTTTCGGTATCCCTTTTGCAAAAAGATCATCTACAATAAGTTCCGATCGATTTCCAATAGTTTTACGAGCATTTTTAAGAGAATCAACTGCTTTTATATAAGGAATATTTTCCTCTATATCATTATGTAATTTAAAAAGTTTTTTTAAAAACTTAGCATCAAAAACATCTTTAGTTTTTACAGCAACAATAATTTTTTCATCGCGTCCAAACTGATTTCTAAAATCGTTATACATTAAAATTTGAGGGTCATCTTTATATAAAAAGCCCTCTGTTGATGTATCAAATGTAATTTTTGGAAGATTTGAAGCAAGTCCAAATACCATAAGAAGAGTTAAAAATAGTGCTTTTAATCTATGTTCTATAATCTTTAAAGAGAAGGTTTCAAAACCCTTCTCTACTCGCAAACGCCAATCTTTTTTCATTATAAAATCCTCAATTTACTTTTTATCTTTTGTAATAAGAGTTAAAAGTGCAGGTCCTAAAATAATATTAGAAATAAGTGCTAAACTTATTGCTCCACCAGCTAATATACCAAAATTGATTAAGTTTGTAAGTGACGCAAACATATATACATAAAAACCTAATGATAAGACAACTGTTGTTGCTATTAATGCTCGACCTGTCCCTAACATAGTATGTTCTACTGACTCTTTTGTTGAAAATCCTTGATGATGGTATTTTGCAAAGTTATGAAAAAAGTGAACTGTATCATCTACACTTAAACCTATAACTATCGCACCTACAAGCATCGTGAACATATCCAGAGGCATATTTACCATAGACATAAAACCTAATGTTAAAACAACAGGAAGAACATTTGGTATCATACTAATAAGACCTATCTCTATACTTCCTAAAAGAATAATCATCATAATAGCAATTAAACCAAATGCAACAATATAACTTACAGCCATAGAGTCCATTGCTGCAGAAAGTGTTCTTTGAAATAAAGGAACCATTCCTGTAATAGTAATATCTATCTCATCCCCTAACTCATCTCTCATAAGTTTTTCTAGCTCATCACTTAATGCACCATACTCTCCAGCCTCCATCCAAGGAAGTTTAAAAGTTAAACGTACTTTACTCATAGATGAATCTACAAAATCTTCTAAATCATCACTTCCACTATTTTCAAAAAGTAAAAACTCTTGTGGGATTAAAGCATCATTTTCAGTAACTACATAATATTTTTGTTGATTTTCATGTAATGCACGATGAATCTCTTTCAATATCTCTGCAACACTCCAACCTTTTCCTACAAAATAAGTATCATTTTTTATCTTCTCAGCTTTTTTTCGAATATTATCTATTTTTCTAAGAAGTTCTGAATTATATAAACCATTCTCTTTTTTAGTATCAATAATAACTTCCATAGTAACAGAACCTTTTAACTCTTTATCAACTGTTGCTGTTGATATTTTTATAGGAGAGTTATCTGGTTGCCAACTTAAAGGATCATGTTTAAAAGCTACACTTGTTGCAAAATATATAAAAATAGCTGTAATGATAGCACTCACAACCACAATAGCTTTTGCATTATTTACACTAAAATCAGAAATTGCCAATAATATATTATCTACTCTTTGAGATTTAACTTCAACTCTCTCTTTTACTGCTTTAATAGGTAAAACACTTAACATAGCTGGAAGTAAAATAAGTGTATTCGCTAATGCAAAAATTACACCTAATGCAGCAAAAATACCTAAATCAGCAATAGGTGCAATAGATGCTGTTGCAAAGGAGAGTAATCCAGCAGCTGTTGTTAATGATGTCATTACGATAGCTAAACCTGAATGCCCCATCGCATAAGTTATTGCACTATTTTTATCACTATTTTTATTTAACTCTTTAAAGAACATAGCAAGCAGATGCACAACTGCACCAATACCCACAGCAAGTAAAAATGATGGTAATATCTGTGTCGGAATTGTTATAGGTGTTCCAGATAATGCCATAGCTCCAATAGTCATAAGTAAAGATAATACAACAATGAAAATAGGTAAAATAACAGCACTAATACGTCTAAAAACAATAAAAAGAAAGATCATCATCATAAGTAACACAAGTTTTACAAATTTTTGCATATCTTTTTGAACAGATTGTTTATTAAAATCATTGACAGCCATAGAACCTGCTATAAAAACTTTAAAATCTTTTGTAGAGTATTTTTCTAAAATAGCATTTGTTGCTCGAACCATCTCACTTTTTGAACTATCTAATAAAAATTCAGAATCATCTTGTGCTGTTTCATCCTCCTCTCCAAATCCATCTAAATCATCTCCATTTGCAACACTTTCATATGCATTTGGTTCTAAAATAATTGTTGTAAATGTAAAATCTTCATTAAATAATAAATTTTTATACATCTCACTATTTTGAGCTAATTTTTTAATAGCATCTATCTCTTTTTGATTAGTAGGAAACTCTTGCACTAAATCTTCTACTATCAGTTGATCCCCTTCACCACGTGTATTACGAGAGTTTAACAATGATGTTATATCTGTCAAATGAGGAACATTATCCTCCAACTCTTTATGAAGTTTTCTTAATTTTTTAAGTGCCTCTAAACTAAAAAGATTTTTACTTTCAACAATAACCATAATCTTTTCATCTTGCCCAAACTGCTTTTTAAACTCTTCATAACGGATTAAAGCCGGATCATTTTTATGTAAAAATCCCTCCGTTGATGTGTCTATCGTTATTTTTGGTAGATTTGCAATAAATGCTATACTTATTAAAAGCATTATAACAATCACTTTAATAGGATTATGAGTGATTTTTACACCCATCTGTTCTATCCTATTTTCTGCTCTAGTTCTCCAGTTCATTTTAACCCTTTAATATTTGATACTACAATCATATAATATTATGTGTTAGCTCAATGTTAATAAAAAATTTAAGTTTTTTAGCTTATCTGTCGATATCCTCTTTTATAAAATAAATAAGGTGGAACTTATGAATAGTTTAACAAATCCTATAATTCAAAATAATTCTGAAATAAGTACAAATAATAATATAGATATTCAAATAAAACCATCTTCTTCAAAAATGACAGATACAGATAGTTTAGATTTTTTACAAAAGATAGAAGATATAGATAGTTCCAATTCAATACCAAACATAAACTCCAAAGAGGATATGGAACAGTTAGTAATGGATCTCAATAAAACTATTGAACCAATAACAACAAAAGTAAAATTTGGTGTTGATGCAGATGATATTTTCTTTGTATCTGTCATAGATACTGAAACAAATAGAATGATTCGTCGTTTTCCAGCTGAAAAAGCGATCTCTTTTTTTAATGAAGCAGATGAACTAACAGGAATTTTAGTTGATTCAAAAGGTTAATTTTTATCATACACTAACCATTGTTTAATATTTTATATAGTAGAATCGCGGAATTTATTTCTATACATAAAGGTTTTTTTATATGAAAAAAGAGGTTAAAAAAGTAGTTCTTGCTTATTCTGGTGGACTAGATACTAGTATTATTTTAAAATGGTTACAAGATGAATACAATGCAGAAGTTATCACATTTACTGCTGACTTAGGTCAAGGTGAAGAGGTTGAACCTGCTCGTCAAAAAGCACTTGATAACGGTATCAAACCTGAAAATATCTTTATACTTGATATTCAAGAGGAGTTTGTAAAAGATTATGTTTTTCCTATGTTTAGAGCAAATGCAATTTATGAAGGGGAATATCTTCTTGGTACATCTATTGCACGTCCTCTCATCGCAAAAAAACAGATTGAAATTGCAGAGAAGATGGGTGCAGATGCTGTATCTCATGGTGCAACAGGAAAAGGAAATGACCAAGTAAGATTTGAACTAGGATATTTAGGTCTTAATCCTGATATTACTGTAATTGCTCCTTGGAGAGAATGGGATTTAAACTCTCGTGAAAAACTTTTAGCATATGCAAGAGAACATGGTATAAATATAGATCAAAAACATGTTGATGCAGATGGCAATCCAACAGTAAGCCCATATTCTATGGATGCAAACTTACTTCATATCTCTTATGAGGGTCTTCATTTAGAAAATCCTATGAATGAACCTGAAGAATCTATGTGGTTATGGTCAGTATCTCCTGAAAAAGCTCCTGATGAGAAAGAGTATATCACTATCGGATACAAAAATGGTGATCCTATCTCTATCAATGGTGAAGAGATGTCTCCAGCTACAATTTTAAGAACATTAAATGCCTATGGTAACAAACACGGAATAGGACGTATCGACATCGTTGAAAATAGATTTGTTGGTATGAAAGCTCGTGGATGT
>Ga0256827_10003355_pt1 | contig 10174 bp, 1 predicted proteins | sample CV84metaG_FD_185977 | JGI IMG/M metagenome (GOLD analysis project Ga0256827, IMG submission 185977) | Hydrothermal vent microbial communities from East Pacific Rise, Pacific Ocean - CV84 | ecosystem: Environmental > Aquatic > Marine > Hydrothermal vents | place: Pacific Ocean: East Pacific Rise...
ACTTTAGTAGTCAATGTTTTCAATAACATCTCCCACTTTAATCGCTGTATTGTTGTAGTAAATCTTACCTGTTGTTGGAAGCGTTTCAATCACCATCGTTGCTGGTGTTCCATCTTCTAAATCTTTAATACCAAGACTGTTTAATAGCTCTGCTGTTATAGGTGTCGTTGACAATGGAGCAACTTTTGTTCCCCCTGGGTTAAGCACAGTTGCACCTACAATATCAGCATTTTCAGGTGCTTTGTTTAACCCAAAGTCTACCTTCGCTACCGAGTCAGTAAGTACAGCAACCACTCGACTACCATCAAGAACTGCATCTTCACTTACGTTAGACCAGTTTGTTGGCAAGGTTAGCGTTGGCATTGCCATCTTAACAGCTGTTTTCACACTGCTAATCTGTACCGTATAGTTTCTATTTTGTACAATATTTTTGTTAAATAGGTAGGCTCCTGTTGTTGCATTTACTTCAACAGCATCAACCACATTTCCAGCCGTATCAACAAGGTGTGCATAGAGAGGGTTACCCTCTACTTGACCCATTGGTGTACCGTTTACAAGGTTATCTTTTGAACCATTTCCATCGTTATAAATCGTACCTGAAATGCTAATTGGTCTACAAACTGCAAAACCTGAAAGAGCAATAGCAGCTCTGGTTTGATTTTTTATTTTTGAACCAGCTTTATGAACAAGAACAAGCTTTGCTACTGGTAGTCCATTTGAACTCCATACAGCATGACCTTTAGAAGCATTAGCATCTGTTCCTGTTCCTGTCTCAGAGTTAACTGTTTGAACAAATCCATCTGCTAGTTTTTCTAAGTTGGTCACATCTGAAAGAACCACACTTAATGGCACTTCATTACCAGCTTTATCGTAACCTTTCATCTGAACAGCATCTTGCCATGCCCAACCTGTCTCTGTTCCTCGTGTATCACCAGAGTCAATATCTCTAATTCTCCAGTTATCTAAAATAACAGACTCATTAAAGTCTACACTTAATGTTGCAAAAGCACCAGCAGGTAAATCTTCTGAACCGTTATTGCCTTGGTTACCTAAATAGAGTGCCATATAAGGTTGAGGGAAAGCAGAAAGCGTTCCTGCTCCATCATTGGTTCCAGCCTCAGCATAGTTAAACTGCGTACTGTTATCTGCAATATTAAAGGTCGCTTTTACTGTTTTTCCACCAACCGTCGTTACTACCAATGGTTTTGTTAAATTAGTCTCTCCACTCCATATAGTTTTAGAACTCTTAGTAGAACCAGCCCAAGTAATACTTGTTGGGTTCGCACAAGTCGCCACCGTAACAGGGTCAATATTTAGTGCTGTAGGCACACTGTAACCCATGTTGTAGGTTGTTGATGTATTTACTACCACGGTTACTGTCGATGGACTTGGGTGTTCCGTACTCTTTGCACCCTCTGGCAAATCAGGGTCATCTGAAACAGCCATAATGGTTGTTGCACCAGCTGGAATATTAGATACAGAGTATGCACCATTATCATCGGTTGAAACTTTATGCTCCACACCATAAGCATCGGTCACAATTACCTCTACATTTGGAAGTGGTTGGTCATTACCATCAAAAGTATTTAAAGTATTACCATCTTTATAGACAATACCACTAAGCGTTCCTGTCTCTGTTTTCTCTACAAAGTTATTATCTAACGAGTTAGCTGTTGTAAGGGTAACAGCAATAACATCAAATGTATTACTCTCACCATCTTTATCTGAAACAGAAACCGTATCATCAGGGTTGGTCTCAACTACAGTGTAGCTTCCTACCACCATATTTTTAAACTCATAGTGACCATCTGCATCGGTTGTTGTCGTTGCCACTTCTGCTCCACTTGCATCTTTTAGTGTCACTGTTACAGGTGAAAGTGGCGTTACTTCATTCGCACCCACTTTAATCTTCACTGTTCCAGCAATAGTACCAACATCTGCATAGTCAACGGTTAAGGTCGCTTCATTTGAAACCAGACCAGTTTTGTCTGAAACCTTGTAGTTTACAGGCGTTGGGTCACTTAAGAACCCAGCTTCTGGAGTGAAGGTTACATTCCCTTCAAGTGAGACACTCCATACCCCTTCGTTTGGTACAGTAATGCTTTTTCCATTGCCTGAAACAGTTGCATCTGGATTAGTCGTGGTTAGAACCACAGTTGTTTTGTCCAAGTCATTCTCAGGGTCAGAGTCTACACCACTTCCATTCTCTACAAATGGGTCAATGGTTACAGGCTCAGATGGAACACCTGACTTCTTATCATTTTTTGCTACAGGAGCAGTCTTAGGGTAATCTACTGTTACCGTTGCTGGTGGTATGTCGTTTCCATTTTTATCTTTAGCAACATACTTCACTGGTGTTGGGTCGTTTCTAAAGTTTGGCTCTGGAATAAAGGTGATGTTTCCATCTTCCTCTACACGCCACTCACCTTCGTTTGGTATCATAAGTACAGGTACGCTTGTGTTGGTATCAGGGTCAATCAACTGCACACTACTCTTCTCGACACCATCATCGTTTTCAAGTACAGGAACGCTTGTTGGTGTTCCTGGAATACCTGTTTTTTTATCGTTTCTCAATAGTTGTGGATAGTCCACTGTTACTGTCGCTGGTGGAACATTGTTTCCATTGTTATCTATAGAGACATACTCTATTGGTGTTGGGTCACCTGTGAAGTCTTCATTTGGCGTAAAGATAATGTTTCCACTACCATCAACACTCCATGTTCCTTCGTTTGGTACAACCAACTTTGGAACTTTTGTCTTCAACTCAGGGTCAATAAACATAATGGTACTCTTATTAATATCATCATTTATACCATCGTTATCTGTCACAGGAATGGTAACTGGGTCACCACGAGTACCTGTTTTTTTATCATCACTTGATACTGCAGGGTAATCAATGGTAATTTTTGCCTCATTTGATGGCAAGTTGGTCTTGTCAAACACTTTGTAGTTAACAGGTGTTGGGTCAGCCGTGAACTCTTTGTTTGGTGTAAATGTTACATTACCATTTGGAAGTACACTCCATGTTCCCTCATTTGGAACGGTCAATTTTTTTCCATTTTCAGTAGCACTTGGACTGGTTAAAACCAAAGTAGTTGGGTCAAGGTTATCTTCTGGGTCACTATCTTTTCCTGCTCCATTATCTACAACAGGAGTCAAAGTTACTGGGTTACCAAGAGTACCTCTTTTCTTATCATCTTTCGCTACAGGAGCTGTTTGAGGGTAGTCAATGGTAATCTTCGCCTCATTCGATGGCAATTTTGAGTTGTCAAATATCTTATAGTTAATAGGTGTTGGGTCGCCTTTAAACTCTACATTTGGAGTAAAGGTCACATCTCCATTTCCATCGACACTCCATATTCCTTCATTTGGAATGGTTGCACTCTTTCCACTAGGGTCAATCTCTGCACCCACAACTGGTGAGTTTGTCAAGATTAAAGTCGTCGCATTCACATCATTTTCAGGGTCAGTATCGTTTGTCACAGGTGTTAAAGTTGTTGGTGTACCAGAAACTCCTGTTGCATTGTCATCGACTGCCACAGGTGGTAGTCTGTCTGGATAATCCACTTTTACCTCTGCTTGAACTTCGTTACCCTCTGTGTCGGTTAGTGTGTAGTTCACATCTGTTGGGTCACCGTAGAAACCAGCTTCAGGTGTAAAGACAATGCTACCATCACCATCTACACTCCAAACACCTTCGCCCTCTACAATCAGCGTTTTTACAGGTGTTCCAAGTGGGTCAATTAAGTTAACCGAGCTTGGGTCAAACGGATAGGTTCCATTGGTATCTGAACCAATTACCTCAACCGTTGTTGGGTTACTTGGGTCAATTGGATTAGGGTTCACAGCCGAATCATTCTCTGCTTTTGGTGCTACAAAGTAGAACGGTTTAGAGAACGTAGCCGATGGTGAAGTTACGTTTGCTTCATCAACCATATGGAAGTTAAAGAATACCGTTACATTCCCCTCATCGGGGTCAATGGTTACTTTAGTGTAGTCGATGTTCTCAATCACATCTCCCACCTTAATCGCTACATTGTTGTAGTAAATTTTACCTGTAGTAGGTATGGTCTCTATCACCATAGTTTTTGGCGTACCATCTTCTAAATCTTTAATTCCAAGACTGTTTAATAGCTCTGCTGTTATAGGTGTCGTTGACAATGGAGCAACTTTTGTTCCCCCTGGGTTAACTGCTTTTGAAGCTACAATATCTGCATTTTCAGGTGCTTTGTCCAGTCCGAAGTTTACATTTTCTACTGACTCTGTAACCACGGCTACAACTCTACTACCATCAAGAACTGCATCTTCACTTACGTTAGACCAGTTTGCAGGTAGTGTTACCGTTGGCATTGGGTTAGAAGCCTCTGTTTTTGTACTACTAATCTGTACTGTATAGTTGCTGTTGGTAGCGATTGCGTTGTCAAAGAGGTATGCTCCTGTTGTTGCGTTTACTTCAACCACATCGACCACATTTCCAGCCACATCTACAAGGTGTGCATAGAGAGGGTTACCCTCTATTTGACCTAGTGGTGTACCGTTTACACCTTCTTTTGAACCATTTGCATCATCATAAATCGTACCTGAAATGGTAATTGGGGTACAGACTGCAAAACCTGAAAGAGCAATCGCTGCTCTTGTTTGCTTAGGCACATCTGAACCAGCTTTATGAACAAGAACCAGTTTTGCTACAGGAGCACCATTTGAACTCCAAACAGCATGACCCTCTGACTTTGATGCATCCATTCCAATTCCTGTCTCAGCCTCTTTAGTCTGAACAAATCCATCTTCTAATTGCTCTAGGTTTGTACCATCTGAAAGTGCAACAGTTAAGGCAACTTCGTTACCCTCTTTGTCAAACCCTTTCATCTGTACAGCATCTTGCCATGCCCAACCTGTCTCTGTTCCTCTTTGGTCACCAGAGTCAATGTCTCTGATTCTCCAGTTGTCCAAAATAACTGACTCACTAAACGTAACACTTAACGTTGCGTAATCACCTGCTTTTAAGTCTGTTGTTGTGTTGTCTGTCTGATTACCCAAGTAGAGTGACATATAAGGTTGAGGAAAAACAGAACTGCTTCCATCTTCTGCATTTGTACCTGCATTTTTTCCATTGGCATCAACGTAGTTAAACTTACTACTATTGTCATCTATCTTAAAGGTAGCCGTTACAGTTTTTCCACCAACGGTTGTTACTACTTTTTTAGCTTTTAAATCACTCTCTCCACTCCATGTAGTTTGAGAACTCTTTGTAGAACCAGCCCAAGTAATACTCGTTGGATTCGCACAAGTTGCCACAGTAGCAGGGTCAATGTCTAATGGTTCAGAAACAATATACCCCATGTTATAGACAGCTGTCTTACCAACTTCTACAGTAACTGGAACTGGTGTTCCATGCTCTTTGCTAATAGCACCCTCTGGTAAATCTGGGTCATCTGACACAGTAGCAACAGTTGTTGCACCAGCAGGGATATTTAACACAGAGTAGCGACCATTAGAGTCAGTTATCACTTTATGTTTTTTACCATACGCATCAGTTACAATAACCTCTACATTTGGAAGTGCTTGGTCAGTACCATCGTAGTCACCATTGGTATCTGAATCTTTATAGACTGTTCCCTCAATGTTTCCAGCCTCTGGCTTATCTACAAAGTCATTATCTACTAAATCAGCCGTTGTAAGAGCAACAGCAATAACATCAAATGTATTGCCATTTCCATCTTTATCTGAAACAGAAACCGTACCTGTAGGGTTTGTTTCAACTACAGTATAGTTACCTGCAACAATATTTAAAAATTCATAGTGACCATTGGCATCGGTTGTGGTAGTTGCCACTTCGTTACCACTGGCATCTTTAAGCGTTACATTTACTGGCACAAGAGGTGTTACTTTACTTCCGTTCAGTTGAATCTCTACCTTACCTGCAATCTTATAGACATCAGCATAATCAATGGTCAGTTTAGCCTCATTTGAAACCAAACCTGTCTTATCAAACACTTTGTAGTTTACTGGTGTTGGGTCACTTAAGAACCCAGCTTCAGGAGTAAAGGTTACATCGCCTGTAGATGAAACACTCCATACCCCTTCGTTTGGTACGGTAATACTTTTTCCATCTCCAGCAACGGTTGCATTTGGAGCTGTTGTTGTGGTTAGTACCAATGTGCTTCTATCTAGGTCATTCTCAGGGTCAGAGTCTATACCACTTCCATTTTCTACAAATGGGTCAATGGTCACAGGCTTGGTTGGAATACCTGACTTTTTATCATCTTTTGCTACAGGAGCAGTCTGTGGGTAGTCAATGGTCAGCTTCGCCTCATTTGAAACCAAAGAGGTTTTATCTGAAATCTTATACTCAATAGGTGTTGGGTCTTTTGTGAACCCTACATTAGGAGTAAACGTTACCGAACCATTGCCATTTACTTTCCATGTTCCCTCATTTGGAATGGTCGCACTCTTTCCATCTGGAGTAATGGTCGAACCAGCTACTGGTGACTTGGTTAAAACAATGGTCGTTGTATCTAAATCATTCTCAGGGTCAGAGTCATTGCTTGACGGAGTCAAGGTTACAGGTTGACCTGATATTCCTGTTTTGTTGTCATCATTTGCCACTGGTGGTTGAGGAGGCTTAACTACACTCAACGTTGCAGGGTCAGATGTTTTTGAACATACATGTGCTTCGTTACTAAAGTTCACTCTGTAACGCTTGTTGTTGTCTGCAAACGTAACCCCACTCTTAGTGTAGTTTACCGTATCACCAGAAGCCACAACACCTGAAGCTCCTGCTATGTTACTGTACGTTGTTCCACCATCAATGCTAACTTCCCACTGATAATTCAAGTTGGTAGAAGCTGTAGTCGCAGGTGAAGTTTTACCTTGGGTTGCTGTCGCTTTCGCTGTAAAGGTTGCACTGCTTCCTACTAAAACATTAGAAACATCGACAGGGTTGGTAGTAACATCAATCTTAATCGACTCTTGATAAGCATACTTACCGTTAGAAAGCGTTGGAACGGCTTGTGTATAACTGTTTCCACTTACTCCAAAAGCTACTACCAATCCATTGGCATCTACCACTGGTTTAGCAGCAAAGTTTGTCATGCTTGGGTGAGCCTCTTTGGCATCCATACATCCATCACCATCACTGTCAGGGTCAATACAATCTACAAGCCCATCACCATCGGTATCGTTTGTCGGTTTTATGGAACTAAAAATAAACCCAGGAGCTGCAGAGCTAGAGTTGTTTGAAACCACTATTCTAGAGATAGCTTTTCCACCAAAGTCAAAAAATATCATCGACTTTCGAGCAAACCCATAAGTAACGCCCCCAGGACCATCTTCAATATGAAGCTTACCTGTGTTAGAAGGGAAAAGAACAGCATTGGTACTCATGTCTGTGTAGTTCAAATCAACATACGCAGGGAATGTTCCATCTGAACCTCCAACTGAATCCATAACAATAAAATCTTCAGGGTTAGGAATAATATTATTATGAACATCATAAACCTCTACATCAATATTTTCAGTAGGTTGGTCAATATCGGTAATTGCCCATCGTGTAGTTAAGTTTGTACTAAAAGTAATCTCCATAGTACTACGATAGACAGGGTACGTATAGCTAATGGTAGTTCCACTTGCATAAAGCTGGTCAGGGTTACTCGTCGCAGCCTCTGTAATAGGGTAAATACTTCCTTTTAACGCTTTATAGTAAACCGTCGTATCACCAATTTTCTGACTATAGCTTTTGTAGCTCTCTACTTCAGTAAGAGGTTTAGCAAAATGACCATCTTTAGCATAGAGTTCTGTTCTAGCACACTCAATACTGTCTAAGATTCCATCATTGTCATCATCTAAATCTACAAGGTCTAAAACACCATCACTGTCTGAGTCCATACAAGCATCTACTTTTTTATTATAAGCAAAACCTTTGTCATCGAGTATGTAGTTAATATTTCCTGATGTTCCATCTTCAAAACTATCAAGTAGTCCATTGTTGTTAGCATCTGCACCTGAGCTATATGTTGAAAAGTTGTTGTTAGAGACAAGTGTATTTCCACCCTCTACACCATCACTACAAGTATCAGCATCAGAGTTTAAGTCTTGATGGTTCATCTTCCCATCGCCATCTATATCTTCTGTACAGATAGGTTTAGGGTAAAGTGAAGCCACATACGCTGCACCCTCAACACTAGATAGTACTATCTCTGTTACCCCTCCACTTGAGTAGGTTGAACCACTCACACCAAAGAGACGATACTTCTTGTAACTTCCTTGGTTTTTAGTAACAGCAATAACACTTCTAATCTCTTTATCGTTACTACTAGCAGCCAAATCAACCCAAGCTGTTCCATTCCAAGCTTGAAGCGTAGCTGACCCACCATAATAGATTGAGTAGTATCTACTTGCATGTAAAAAATGAACACTCTCTAGTGTTGCTGGTGTTGCTGTCTCCCACTCAAACAGAGTTTTTGCACTAATATCTTGACCATTTTTAAAGTAAAACGCATAGTCAGTTTTCTCATTAATGGTCAAACTAATTGGGTAAGAGGCACTGTATGGCAAAAGGTCCGAACGAACCGAAACCTTATTTTTAGATTCTGCTTTCGTGTAAAAACATGAAGGTGACTCAATGGCATCAAGTATTCCATCATTGTCGTCGTCAATGTCTAAAATATTATCTATTCCGTCACCGTCTAGGTCTGTTGCTGATACTACTTTTACAAAAGGGTAATCTTTAATTGCACCACAATCTGTTGAACCTATATATACCTTCTGAGAAGCTACCCAACTACAATCTGTTTTAGTACTTACATCATCACCAGCAACAGAAGGAGCATAACATGAATTAGCTGCACTTGTTGTTTTTACAGTACTACTAGACATAGTAACTAAATTTACTACCCCATTAACATTTCCAATTTCAGCATACGCAGACAATGAAGACCTACTAATAATAAATGGAGATTTAGTACTATCTGTTCCTGTTAAAGTAGTAATAGGAGTAGTAGTAGGATAAGCTGAAGTTGGAGTAGCTGTCCAAGTTCCACATACTTCTAATCCTGCAGACTCATCCATCTGTAACTTTGAAATATTTGGTGTAGCAGCATTATAATCAGCCCCACTATTTCCAGTTTGAGTATATGCTCCTGCAATAAGAACAGTAGCACCTTCACAGATATTAAGTTCAGAAGGAGAGCGTTGTTGAAGTAATGAGCCTGTCATACTTAAATCTACTCCATCATTAACTGTTAAGGTAGTACCCTTTTCTAAAGTTATTGACCCTATTATATTTAAATTGCTAGAAATACAATAATCCTTACCTGCTTCTAATGTTATATCTCCTGTTGCTGTCACTTCTGTTGCCCCAGCAGGACAAGCACAAGCTGCATACAGAGTATTACTCCCAAATAATAACGATACTAAAACCGTACTTTTTATTAAAAAATTAGAGTTCATAAACAACCCCTCTTTTTAAATCTATTTTAAAATCATTTTTCACTTCTTCTCCTTATATCTTTAAATATATTCCTCATAAAGTTAGAAAAGTAAAATAGTTAAAAAAGAGTATAATTTTATTACACTATTGGTAACCCGACTCACTCCAAGTAAAACGTCTCTTTAGAGTCCCGTGGCTTTCTGTCCCCACCTCACGATGGGTTTAGCTTTTTCAATATTTTATTTCTACGATATAATAATAACAGAGAGAAATTGGTATAAACCTTAATTTTATATTAATAATTATATTAATATATATATTTAATTACGATGATGTTTTCTTTGGTGTTTTAAAAAATAGAAGTTAACAGAGTGGGCTAAAGTATGGAGTTTGTTAAGAGTTGGTCAACATAATAGTTGACCAACGAAGTAAGATAGCTAAACTAAAAATTAAAAGAGACACCTAAAGAGACGGCATCTAAATCAGGGACATTACTCTTCTCAAGCAGACGTTCATAATCGACAAACATACTCATGTTTTCACTTAAAGCATAATCAACACCTGCACCATAAGCTAAACCTGTCTCATTGACTCTTTTTTTATGAGATGTTGTAGTTTTTCCATATCCTACCAAACCATAAAGATTTACATCTTCACTCACTGGGTATTGTGGCTTCAAAAAAACTGCTACATGTTTAATCTTTGCACCTTCATACTCCCAGTTAGTTCGTACACCTCTAGCTTCTA
>Ga0256827_10003357_pt1 | contig 10171 bp, 10 predicted proteins | sample CV84metaG_FD_185977 | JGI IMG/M metagenome (GOLD analysis project Ga0256827, IMG submission 185977) | Hydrothermal vent microbial communities from East Pacific Rise, Pacific Ocean - CV84 | ecosystem: Environmental > Aquatic > Marine > Hydrothermal vents | place: Pacific Ocean: East Pacific Rise...
TCTTATAAATGGAGTAATTTTAGTCAGTTTGTGCATTGGAAAGAGGTTATGATTTAAAGTTGATTCTTTCAAATTTTATGAATTTTACTCATAATCTCTTTCTACACAACCTGACTATTTTTTACATGTAATTTTATTAATAATTTGAATTTAGATAAGATTAGTTTGACATTTTTTTTAAAGAAAAATATTGATAACTTGAATAGTAAATATTGAATTGAATGATTATATACTTTATTTGATAGTATAAAAAAAGAAGACAAAAATGGAAAAATAAATTATGAAGATTTTATTAATTTATGAATATATAAAATTAAAGCCATATGAAAAAGAGTTGTAAAATGATGAGAAAAATATATACTAAAATCTGAAAATGCTCATAAAGTAAGTATTTTAGAAAAAACATCAACTATATTTATTTCAGATATTACATATAGAATTAAGTGATATAAAAAAATTAATTCTAATGTAATGAGGTGACATGTAAAAAAATATCCTTTAGAACAAGATAAAGTTGAAGAAAGAAATTTTTTTACATATTATAAAAAATCTGAATTAAAAAATATATTAGTATATGAGCTAAATAAATTAATTAATAATTATAAATAAAATGAAAACAGAGTTTGAAGTAAAAATTTTAGATATAAATGTAGAAAATATTGAAAAAAAATTATTAGATTTCTGAGCTAATTTTAAATGAGAAAAAATGCAAAAAAGATATGTTTATGATTTTAACCCAATAAACCCTAATAAGTGGATTAGGCTTAGGCAAAAATGAGAAAAAGTAGAATTAACAATTAAGGAAATTACAGATGATAGTATAACTTGAACTAAAGAAATTGAAATAAGTGTAGGTGATTTTGAAACAACAAATTCTATGTTAAAAGAATTATGCTATATTCCAAAAGCATATCAAGAAAATAAAAGAAGAAGTTATGTTTTAGATTGAGTAGAAATAGAAATTGATTTTTGGCCTAAAATCCCTGCTTATATGGAAATTGAAGGAAAAAATGAAAAAGAGGTTGAAATAATGGTTAATAAATTATTATATACAATGTCTGATACTACATCTATAAATACAACAAAAGTTTATGAAAAATATTGAATAAATTTAAAAGAAATTAAAAACTTAAAATTTGACTTATAATTTTTTTTTATTATAATCTAGTATATTTTAAACATAATAAATTAAAAATGAATATTATTTTAAATGATGAGTATGATTATTTCCTTAATAAAAAAAAGAAATTAGATGAATTACATTTAGAAGCATGAAAAAGAGTATGAGCTGCATGTGAAGAAAGTGAGACATTTCATGACAATCCTGAAATGGAATATGCAAGAGATGATCAACAAAGATATTCTAAACAAATAGGAGAGATTAATGAATTATTATCTAAAATTAAAATTTTAAAACCAGAAGATGTAATTTTGGATTGAAAAGTTAAAATATGAACAGTTATTGATTTAGATATTGATTGAGAAGAAAAAACATATAAAATTTGATGAGCAGATACTTCATTATTTGATGATAGAGTTTCATATAAAGCACCACTAATAAAACCTTTATTATGAAAAGTAGTTAATGAAGAAATAGAAGTTACTATAGCCTGAGTATTAAAAGAAATAACTATACTAAATGTGAAATGATTTGATGAAAAATAAATATTTTTCATCTTTTTTTTGACAAAAATAAAATAAATGATAATTTAATTATATATATAATTAAATACATAAATATGACTATATTAAATCCAAAAAAATTTGTATCTACTACAGAATTAAAAAATAATACAAAAAGTGTTTTAGACTCAACTAATGAATTAGGTGAAATTTTTATTATGAACAATAATAAACCAAAAGTTGTTTTAATGAGTGTGGAACAGTATAATGATATTAGTAATTTTAGAATTGTTTGAGATATCATTCCAATGTCTGAAGATGATGAAAAAAGTTTAATTAGATGAATGAAAAATTATAGAAATTGAAATACTATTTCAGAGGAAGAGTTATTTGAAGGTTTAATTGATTAATATTTTATAATGAGTGAAATTCTAAAAACAAAAATTTACAGTATAACTTTTGATAAAATTATTAAAAAATTTATTTCTAAACATAAGTGAGAAAAAATTATTTTACAATTTAAAAAAGCTATTAGTGAATTAAAAGTAAATCCTTATGAAAATAATTTAGACATAAAGACAATGAAATGAAGTATTTATTCTTATAGATTAAGAATTTGAAAATATAGATTTGTTTATGAGATAATTAATAATGAACTTGTTATAATTTTTGTTGATGCAGATACAAGATGAGATATTTATTAAAAAATATTTTTCATCTTTTTTTTGACAAAAATTAAAAAAATGATATTATTCTAGCACTTAAATATTTTAGGTGCTATTTTTGTAAAAAAATAACAGCTTGTCAACAGAGGGTTTCAACCCTTTGTTATGAATTTAAATGTATTAATTTACATTTTAAGATGTATCAGTGATACATCTCTACAGAAAATATTTTAATTAATTAAAAAAATAAACTATGAAAAAAACACATAATTTTGAAGCTGAAACTGGTAGAATTTTGGAGTTATTGACTCATTCAATCTATTCTAATAAAGAAATATTTTTAAGAGAAATTATTTCTAATTCTAGTGATGCAGTTGATAAAGCTAGATTAAAATCTATTACTGATACTAGTTTTTTAAAAGAATGAGAAAAATTTGAAATTAAATTAGATATTGATAAAGAGGCTGGAACTATTACTATTTCTGATAATGGTATTGGTATGACTGAAGATGAATTGCATAAAAATCTTGGTACAATTGCAAAATCTGGAACTAAAGAATTTATGGATAAATTAAAATCAGCTAAAGAAAATACAGAACATAATTTAATTGGACAATTTGGTGTTGGTTTTTACTCTGCATTTATGGTTGCTGACAGTGTTGAAGTTACTTCAAATTCAGCTAATAATTGAGATGAAGCCTATAAATGGACAAGTGATGGAAAAACTGGGTATGAAGTATCAAAAACTTTTAAAAAGGGAAGAGGGACTGAAATAAAAATGTTTATTAATGAAGCAAATAAAGAACTTTTAGAAGATTGGAAAATTAGAGAATTAGTTAAAAAATATTCTAACTATGTATCTACTCCAATTATGATGAAAGAGGTAGATACTAGAAATGATGAAGATAAGAAAAAAGAACCAAATAAAGTTTTCGGGTTAGAAAAAGTAAATGAAACAACTGCTATTTGGAAAAAAGGTTCTAATTCTGTAAAAGATGAAGAATATCAAGAATTTTATAAAACTACTTCTAATGATTTTAATAAACCTCTTTGTCATATTCATTCAAGTGTAGAAGGAATGGTAAGTTACAAAACTTTGCTTTTTGTGCCTCTTGAAAAAAATATGTTTAAAGATTTAAGAGATCCAAATCAAGAATATGGTCCAAAATTATATGTTCAAAATGTATTAATTTTAGAGAATGCTAAAGAATTATTACCAGTTTGGTTAAGATTTGTAAGCTGAGTTGTTGAAACTTCAGATTTACCTTTAAATATTTCAAGAGAAATGTTACAATCTAATGCTACACTAGATAAAATTAAAAAAGCATTAGTTAAAAAAGTGATTTCAGAATTGAAAAAAATGTCTAGAAAAGAACCTGAAAATTATGCTAAATTTTTAGAAAATTACTGAGAAATTTTAAAAGAATGAATTCATTATGAAGCTGATTTAAAAGAATCTATTGCAGAAGTTTTAAATTTTAAATCAATGGCTGAAGGTAAAAAAATAAGTTTAGATGACTATTTAGAAAATATAAATACTAAGAGACCGGCCTCTAATGATGAAAATAGTAAGAAAGAGACCGGTCTCAAAGAAGAAAAGACTATTTATTATATTACTTGAAAAACAGAATCAGAAGTTTTAGCTAGTCCATATTTAGCACAATTTAGAGAAAATAATGTAGATGTTTTACTTTTAACTGACCATATTGATAGTTTTATAGTTCAAACTTTGACAGAATATAAAGATGCTAAATTAAAATCAATTACAAGTGATGATATAAAGTTGAAAGAAGAAACAGAAGAAGAAAAAAAGAAAGAAGAAGAAACTAAAAAAGAATTTAAAGATTTATTAGAACTTGCAAAAAATACAATCTGAGCAGAAAAAATTGAAAAAGTAGAACTAAATTCTAAATTATGAGAAGCTCTTTGAGCATTAAAAACTCCAACAGGTTGAGTTGATCCACAAATGGAAAAAATGATGAAAGCAATGGGACAACCAGTTCCAACTCAAAAAAGAATTCTAGAATTAAATCCAAATAATTCTTTAGTTTCTGCTATGAAAGAAGAATTTTCTAAAGATATTAAATCTGAAAAATTATCTGATTTAATGAAATATGCTTACAGTCAGGCAATTTTACTTGAATGAGGAGAATTAGAAAATATTTCTGAATTTGTAGCTTTAACTAATAAATTTGCAGGAGGATATATAAAATAAAGAAAATAATATATAGTCAATACTATATATTATTTTTTTATGTCTAGAAATTAGCAAAAAATTAAATTTTAAGATAAAATATTTCTATTATTAAGCTAATATAGCTTATTTTATAAATCTAAAAATAAAAATGAAAAAATCACTAATTATATTAATATTTTTAATAATAAATTTAAATAATATTTATGCTGAAAATATAACTAAAAGTTGAAGTACAAATATTATTAATTTAAAAATAGAGAATAAACATTATAAAAAGAGAGTGAAAAAACTTGATGAATTATTATTGAAAAATATTATTAAGTATAAAAAACTTGAAGACCAATCTAAAATTAATTTAAAAAGTTTAGAAAAAAGAAATAACAAAATAAGTGATTTAAATAAAAAGATTAATTCAAAAAAATTTAATGAAGATTTGGTAAAAGAATATATAAATAAAAAAGCTGTTAACTTTTTTAATAAAATAAAGACAGAAGAATGATGAATTACATTTTTAATATTTTATATAGTTTCATCATTAATATTATATTTATTTTTTGTATTATATACTTTACCACTTAGATTTATAAGATTTATTTGGAGAAAAATGACTTGATACAAAGAACCAAGTGAAAATAATAAAGATTTTAGTGAATTAATAAAAAAATATGATTTATTAAAAGTAGAAAATAAAAAAAGTATTTCTAAAATTAATAATTTAAAATATGATGTTATTGAATTAAAAAATATAAATAAAACTTTGTTTAGAAATAAGAATATTCAAAAAACTGTCATAACTGAAAACAAAACAAAACCAAAAAATGTTATTTTTGATTTTGAAGAAGATAAAAATAAAATAAATACAGAAAATGATATTTTTAAAGAAAAAAGAGAAATAGAAAAAGAAATTACTAAAAAAGAATCTTTTCTATATAAAGGAAAAACTGATTTTTTCTGAAGATCTAAAATAAAAAATAAAAAATTTAGCCTTTGAGATAAAACTAAATTATTTGAATAAAATAGCAAAAAAATAACTTTTTTGCTTTTTTTATTTCAATCATTTCTCTTCTAAAAATGCATCAATACTAACTCATCTTCCTATAAATTCTTCAAACATAGTTTTTGCTTTTTTTATAGAACCTGCTCATAAAATTTTTTCTTCAAATTTTTGAGCAGTTTTTTTATCAAAAATTCAATTCTTTTTGAACTCTGCCCAAATCTCATCAACTAAAAGATCTGCCCACATATATGAATAATATCAAGCTGAATATCAACCTGCAAAGATATGACTAAAACTACAATAAGCCTTATAATTTTCATCTTTTTTAAAAATAGAAAGTTCATTAACTTTTTCTAAATATTGTTTATCTAAATCTTCAGTATTTTCGAATTTTTTTCATGAATAAAACATCATATCAATTACAGAATATGTATTTTGACCTAAAACAAAACCTCAAGTTCAAAAAGTATTTAATTTTTTTAATGCTTCAAATAATTCATCAGATAAACTTTTTCAAGTTTCAAAATGTTTAGCTACATTTTTAATAGCCAAATCATCACTTGCCCATTTTTCTAAAATTTGACTTGGTAATTCCACAAAATCCCATTCTACTCAAAAACCAGATAAATCTGCATATTTACTTTTTGAAAGCATTGAATGCAAAGCATGACCAAATTCATGAAAAAGTGTAGTTACTTCTCAAAGTGTTAAAAGAGTAGCCCCAGATTGTGATTTTACAAAACTCATAACATTTACAACTATTGATTTTTTATCTCAAAATTTTGTTCTCAATTCGTCTGCCCAAGCCCCACTTCTTTTGTCTTTATTATAAAAATAATCTCAAATAAAATAACTTATAAATTTTCAGTCTTTATAAACTTCATAATATTCAATATCTTGTGCTATCCCTCTCAACCCCAGGGCATCTCTCTCTTGTCTTTCAGACAATTCACCTTGACCTTTGAGAAAGGCTAGGTGAGAGCTAACTGTTGGACTTATTTTCCTCATCTCAATTCAATATAATTTTTCAACAGTTTCAAAAAGTGCTTTTTGAGTATTATTAAATTCAAAATATTGTTTTAATTTTTTATCATCTAAATTATATTTTTTTTCTTTTAAAATTCTTGAATAATATCACATATCCCAAGAATTTAACTCTTTTAAATTAAAAAATTCTTTAATTTCATCAATTTCTTTTTGAGCTTTTGGTTTAGCTTTTTGACTTAAATTTGATAATAAATTTATTATTTCTTCTGGAGATTCAGCCATTTTAAATTCAAGAGATAATTCAGCAAAATTTTTATATCAAAGTAATTTTGCTTTTTTATCTTTTAAATTGATAATTTTTAATACATTTTTTCTATTATCATATTTTCAATTTGAAGCAAAAGCTGAATGAGAATCAGCAAAATGTTTTCTAATCTCTGAAGAAGAACAATATTTCATTATTGCAATGTAACTTGAAGAACTTGCATCAAAAGCATATCATTCAACTTTCTCAATTCCTTTTATCCCTCTCCCCTTGGGAGAGGCTAGGTGAGGGCTTTTTTCTTTATATAAATTTCTAGCATTTTCTAAATCAGATTCTGGAAATTCTTTTAAAAATTCATCAGATTCTAAAAAATATTCAAATTCTTTTTCGCTATCAAGAACATTATTTGAAAAGTTAGTGGTTAATTCACTTAATTCTAAACTTATTTTTTTAAGTTCATCTTGTTTTTCTTCACTTAAATTAATTCACCTAATTTTATAATGTTTTACTGTATCTTCTATAATCTTTTTTTGCTCTTCATCTAACTTGCAATTAGCTAAACAATATTCAAACATTTCAAAAAATCTTTTACTATAAGCAACTTCATTACCAAACTCAGTTAATTTTGGCTCAATATTTTCTATAATATTTCTAACTTTATCACTTGATTTTACAGAATTTAAATGATTAATCAAAGCCCAAAAATAACTTAAATTTGATTCTTCTTCAAATAAATCAAAAGTTATTTTACTATTATCAAGTTTTAATTTTTCTTCAAAATCTACTTTTTCTTCTTCAAGAAATTCTATTAAGACTTTTTCTGCTATTTCTAAAACTTCTTCACTAAAGAGAAAATCCAAATCTGGAATTTCTTTTTTTTCTAATTCTATAATTATTTTATTTTTCATAGTATATTTTATATTATATTGTGTTGATCCCTTTTATGAAAGGGGATTATAGGGGAATCTTTTTATTTATCATAACTAGTGCCTTTTTTTATCATAGATAATCTATAAATTTGTTCAATTAAAACAAGTAAAGCAAGAGAGTGGGGAAGTGTAAAATCTGATAAACTAAGTTCTAAATCAGAGTAGTTTTTTAAATTCTTATAATCCAAACCATTTGCTCAACCTATAAAAAAACTTATATTTCAAAAATTTTGTTTTTTATTTTCAATATATTCATAAAATTTTTGAGTATTAAATTTTTTTCACTCTGGAGAAAGAATAATTTTAAAAGCCTTATCTTTTTCTAAAAACTTTTGCAAAATTTCAGTTTCTTTTTGAATTACTAATTGTGCATTACTATTCTTAAAAGGTTTTAATTTTTCAATTTTAATTTCTTTTCATAATCTCTTTTCATACTCCAGAATTGCTTTTTCATAAATTTTATAACTATCTGCAAAAATATATATTTTTATCATAATTTTTAATTTGACTTTTTAATACTTTTCTAATATAATGGATTTAATCTCATACTAGAATAAGGGATAATAAAAAAAGAAGGGCTGCTACCCTTCTTTTTTGCTTCCTTGTTTTTCTGAACACAAAGGACAATCACATTTTATATGAATATCTTTTTTCTTTGGTTCAGTCCAAGAGAAACTAAACAGATTTCAACAATCTGTTTTATAAGAGACATATAGTCTACTCATTCTAGAATAATTAGGAAGTAAAATATACTTCCTTTCAAGGATAACAACTTCCTATAAAAAGGAAGCATTTAAAATTATATATTTTTTACATAAAAAGCAAATAATTTTGATATATAAAAATTTTGACTTTAAATTTTTAGTATTATAATAGTTATTATTAATAATTTAAAATAATATTATGATAAATTTTCCAAAAATACCAACTTGATTAATAATCTTCTGACTTGTAGTAATATTTATACCACAACTAATAGCCTATACAATCTGATGATTTATACTTTTTATATGATTAAATGCTCGGTATATTTCATACAAATTAAATAAAAACAAAAAAGAAAAAAAGAACAATGAAAAAGAATTTATAAAATTCTGAGAATACAAAATTTATAGAGGCTGAAAATAGTCTCTTTTTTTGTATTTTAATATTTTTTGTGGTAAAATATTAGCAAAGGGTTAAAACCCTCTGTTGACAAACTGATTTTAATATAAAAATATGCTAGAAACAATATTATCCATAATCTGAATTTCAATAATTTCACTTATTCCTATTGTAATATGGGGGTATATTTTTTCATATATTGATTGAGTAAATCTTTCAAGAAAAAGGTTTATAGTTGGATTAATTTGATGATTATTATCTGTAATTCCTATCTTTGTTATGTGAAAATATTTGGAAAATTCCAAATTTGAATTTTTAAATATTTTTGAAAAAGTAAGTGAGATTTCTAATATATTTTCTGCTGTAAATTTTAATATATCATTAATTTTATTTTTATTTATATTAGTCTGATTTGCATTTATTGCAATTTCTTGGACAACTAGAAGTAAAAAAATACTAAAAGTTTATTTAAAAAATATTGCAATTTTTAGTTTATTTTCAATAATCATAGTATTATTTATATTTATTTTTTCACTACTTTGAGTCTGAACAAAAGAAATTTTAAATTGACCTAGTTTCTGAGAAGTAAGTTTTAATACACTTAAATTAGTAATTTTTTATTATATTTTAATAGCATTTATTGAAGAAGCATCAAAACATTTTAATTTTTTACAATCAAGTGTTTTACAAATAAAAACTGTTCAACAGTGAGTTTTATATGCAATATTTGTAGCACTTGGCTTTGCATTAATAGAAAATATTTTATACTTACAACAGATTTATAAAACAACTTGATTATGATGAGAATTTCTATCAACATACTTTTACAGATCAGTTTTTTCACTTATGGTTCATGTTTTAAGTTCAGCTTTAGTTTGATTTTATTTTTCAAAATCTTATTTAAAAAATAACTGTAACTATTTTTCACTAAAATCAATTAAAACAATTTTCTTCTGACTTTTTATGTGAATATTATTTCATTTTCTATTTGATTTAAGCTTAACTTTATGATTTAGTTTTGTGATAATTTTATATTTTGTAGGAGGTTATTTGTACATTAGTAGTATATTTTATAAAGAATAAAAAATTTGCAAAAACAAAATAATATAATATACTTAGTTTAATCTTATAACCTGAATTCAATACCCAAACACAACTTTTTGAAAATTCTAAAAAGAGAAATACTAGTAGTATTTTTTTTAATACTTGCAATTATAAGAAAAAATCTTAAAATTCAAAATACAATTTTAATAAACTATGAGAAGTGTACTTGATTTGCTGTTAAGAAGCCAAGTATTTCTCTGGGAGAGTCTGCAATTATATTGCAGACTCTTTCTATTTCCTTTTGATTATAGTCAGCAAAATCAGTACCTTTTGGATACCATCTTCTAATAATTCTATTCA
>Ga0256827_10003358_pt1 | contig 10171 bp, 16 predicted proteins | sample CV84metaG_FD_185977 | JGI IMG/M metagenome (GOLD analysis project Ga0256827, IMG submission 185977) | Hydrothermal vent microbial communities from East Pacific Rise, Pacific Ocean - CV84 | ecosystem: Environmental > Aquatic > Marine > Hydrothermal vents | place: Pacific Ocean: East Pacific Rise...
TTGTTGGACAAACATTATGAGGCCCTGCACCAGAAAGAGTATTATCGCTCCAAGCATATGTGTATGGTGCTGTTCCTTCTGTTGTAAATGTTGCAGAAATATCGGCACATTCGCCTTCGCATATTGTTTCTGAATTTACTTCTGCTACTATATCAGTTGGATCCTCTGGATTTACTATTGTACAATCTGTTTCACCCTCACCAAATGTTTTTTGAAAATTAATTGAACCTACACAGCCTCCAAAGTTTTGAACAGCTACCATGTAATATTGTCCTACAATAGTATTTGGAATAAATAAATTTTCTTCACCTAATTCACTATAACCACAATCTACCATATTTTCATGTGGTGTATTAAAATTCCAAAGTGCTTCAACTGTATTATCTGGTTGTTGTGTCCCATTGGGATTTTCAGCGTTTGTGGATAAATCTACTGGTTCACAAGTAGTTTGATCAAAAGGACCCCAAGCAGCAAAATCAACATCTCCCGGTTGACCATTATCGCAATTAATAACAATATGAATATTAATATCTCCTGGATTTGAAATTTTTAAATAAAACCACGATAAATTAATCACAGAACCTAAACATCCAAAATTTATTCCATGATTATCCCAAGTATAAGTATAATCACCTACTAATGTAGGAAATTGATATATTGAATCTGTACAAAATGGTTGTGCTATATCGCAAGAATCTCCTTGTGAATACGATTTACTATTAACTGCAAATAGTATTAGTAATACTATTAAATACTTTAACTTTCTCATAATTTTATATTTTTATTTTATTAATTTTATTTTTCCTTTTTTAATTATCCATTCACCATTATCTAATTGTATTCTAAATATATAAACATATAATCCGTGACTACAATTATCACCAGTCCATTTATTATTTACATTCATTGTTTCAAATATTAATTTTCCCCATCTATCATAAATTAAAAATTGAAATGGATATAAATCAATATCACCAACTGGGAAATATGTATCATTTAAACCATCTGAATTTGGCGTAAACGCATTAGCAAAAAATAATCTTGGTGGAATGTTATATTGTTGTTTTATTGTATCTTTTTGTATAGTGTCTATTATCATTTTTTCTTTTTCTTCTATTCGCTTAATAATAATATCTTTTTCTATTATTGTTGTTGGTATTATCTGTTTTGTTGTTCTAACCGGTAATTTAATAATTTTATTTTTTGTTTTTCTTTTTCCAGCATCATTTCCAACATCATTTACAGCATCATTTACAGCATCATTTACAGCAATATATTTATTTATCTGTATATTATCTATTGTATCTACTTGATTTTTAATGAGTTGTATATTTTTCTGGTATATTTTTGTTATGTGTGTTGTTGTGTTATTTATAGGTAAAAATAATAATAAAATAATCATTAAAGGAATAGTGATATAATTCATATACATATTTTTCTTTTTTGGTAAATTCTTTTGTAATAAATCCCATTGATTTTCATCAACAGTAAATTCATAATTTTCTAATTTATTTTTAATTATTTTTTCAAAATTATCTAAGTTATTCATATGTATTATATGACGGGAAAAATGAAAAAAGGTTGCTTATTTTTATAAGTATTTTAAAAATAACATTTAATATCTCTAATAATATCATCAGTATAATTATTATCTACAAAATTGTACGCTATATTTTCTTTTTCTAATAAATATCTAATATCACAGAAATTCATTTGTAGATCATTCCTATTTTTAAAATCTTCCTCAGATACACCTCTTTTTTCAACAACGTGTTTTTGTCTTAAAAAATATGGAGCATCAACATAAATAATTTCATCAAAATCTTTATATAAACCAGTTTTCATCATTGTTGCTGATTCGACAAAAATAACATCTTGATTATTGATAATTTGTTGTTGATAATATTCTCTATGTAACTCATCTAAGATATATGGTTTTAATAATTTTTCAACTTGTTCAAGTTTTTCAGTATCATTAAAAATTATATCTGCTAATTTTTTATTATTTAATTTATTTTCAAAATAAATATCATCACCAAAAATATTTTTCATTTCTGCTTTAACATATTTTACATCATAAAAAGATTTAGCAACAGAATCAAGATCAATAACATTTTTACCTTGTTCTCTTAATAATTGAGAAATATAACTTTTTCCTGATCCAATTTTTCCAATAATTCCAATTTTTCTCATCGTAGTATTTTTTAATGGTTTATTTTATATGGTTCATTCATAATCTATACAAAACAAGCAAAATTATCATCTTCTATCATCCAATTAAGTTTCGATAACTCAATTATATCATCTTTGGTTATACCAAGTTCAATCATTTCATCAATATCAGCACTACATATTTTATCATGTGTCGCACCAATAATTAAATTGTCTGTATATTTAGATAAAATTTGTAAGCCTTTGAAAGCATTGTCGCCATCCCATTCACTTTTTACATCATTAAAAATATCTTCAATTTCTTTTCTGATTATCATAATTTTGATTTTTTAAGTTATTGATTTTTTTGATTCTTGATTCTTTTAATTCTCTTGCTTTATAAATATCATAAACATCTTTTTCTCTCATTAATATTTCTATTTGATATTGTTTTAAATGTATTCCTGTTTGGAAGAACATATCTTTCGCATTTTCATATATTTGAGATAAAATATTATTATATTCAATTTCTGTCATTTAAAATATTTAATTTTTTACTTCTTAAAAAATCTTTAAAAAGAGATTTGTTTTGTGATTTTATATTTTTTAAATTTTCTTCCAATAAAAACTCTTCTTCCATTCTATGATAATATAATTCTCCAATCATATTATCTATAATTGCGTTATCTGGTTTTTCATAAAAATATTTAAGAATTAACCAGGCATAAGCAGAATCATTTGGTTTGTTTACTGCTGATAATGTTTCTTGTATTATTTCTAATTTATTCTCAACATTAATAGATACTTGGACCATATAATATGTATTTTCCATTATCATCTTTTCAATGTTTTAAATCTATATGTATTTGGATCTTTATCTTGTGCGTATATGAATAAATAATCATATGACAATTTACTCATATATGTTTCTATATCATCAATTTTAATTGTATCGACATTAATATTAACACAATTTTTATTTTTAATAATCATTGTTTTCTCATCATATTCTAATTCAGTACTATTTACTATTTTTTCAGTTTCCAATGAAAAACAACAATTTGGTTGATTAATAATGAATATATTTTTGTCATCAAAATCTAAGAATGAATATTTTTCTTTGACTTCTTTTTCTGTTAATAATAGATATGGTCTTGTATTTTTTGTTTTTTCTTTTTTATTGTGATATTCTATTTTTTCATCATTAGTAGCATTTTTAAAAAAATCTTGTTCTTTTTTTAATGCTTTTCTATGTTCTCGAATATCTTTACTATCTGGTATTAAATCAAGAATTTTATTTAAGAATTTATTTTCAGGATATAAATAAGACAATACTACAAAAAGTAATATAATAAATCCTATTATAATCATTAATTGAAAAACTATTTGTACTATATTTGCTATCATAATTTTTATTTTTTAGTTGTATCTTCGATCAAATCTATTAATAAATCAACACCAAGAATATCTTCTATCAATAATGCCATTTTTAATTTATTTATCAATGTTATTAAATTTTCTAATTTGTAATTTTCAAGATGACTTAAATATGATTTATATATTTTCAATAATCTATTATGATTTTCACCAACAACTTGTATAGTAGTATAACTATAAAAAATTATATTATAAATCTCTTGTTTTATCTCTTTCATTTTATCTAACTGTTGCGTTCTTATCCCAAAAATCAACAGATTTTAAATAATCTTCTTTATTTAATTTATGTCCAGAACCACCTTCTTCAACACCAAGAGCATTTCTTAACATTGTTTCTGGTTTCATTGGTTCTTCATTTGGATGTGATTGTCCTAATATGGCAACAACACCATATAAATCTTCATAAGGTGTATAACTAATACCATTCATTTTTAACCATTGGAAAAATGTTTCTTTGAATTCCACATTCTGTTTAATACTATTTTCTTTTGCTTCATCATACATTTTTGCTTCTTTTGGCATACTTTCTTTTGTCATTTGCTCTTTATCATAACAAACAATACACAACCACTCAGCCTTTGGAATGCCTGTTGGTAATTCTAACCATCGAGAAAATGTTGGTAATTCTTCTTCTCTACGAGCAGAATAACCACTTCTAAGGTATTGATAATTTTCTAATGTGATTGGTAATGACCCAACTTTTGCTTCGGTGAAATTTTCAACAAATAATAATTTACAAAAAGGAGCATATCCATCAACAATATTATATTTATAACTCTGTCCATATTTATTATAATCGATAACGAAATTGTGTGCTTCATTATTTAATGTATATAAAGGTATATTACCTAAAATATGATTAACTCTTTCTTCAAAATCATCTGATGACATATCTAAAATCTTTGTACCAACAAAATTTTCATCGAAATGTCTTTTTGCGAAATCACTTATTTTTACTACACTCATCATCTATATTTTTTAATTTTTTAATTTTTTCTTTTCTTTGATATTTAGATATTAATTTTTTAACAACATTAATATCTTCTTCATCTCGTTTGTCTGTACCAATAAATCTACCACTATAAAAATAAAGATATTGCCAATCTTCTTCTACCATTCGTGATACAATTTCTTTGAAATAAGAGACATCTATATTTAATAGATCACAAATAAGAATATCGAACCAATTATTTTCCAAGTTTTTCTATTTTATCGCTTAATTTTTTTGCTAAAACATAATCTTCATCTTTTATTGCTTTTGCTAATAATTTCTCAAGATGTCCAACATCATTACTAAATATATCTTCGACAACATCTTCAAGTTCTTCTTTTTCTTCTTTTTTCATGCTCTCGATTTTTTCACCCCATTTTTCAACATATTCATCTTCAGATAATATTATTGCATCTGATAACATTTCTTTCATATCATCATCAATATCTAAATCACCAATTATTGAATTTGTTGCTAAATTATTTTGTAAATCACTCATTAGATTTTCTACACCACCAGCATCATCAATCATTTTTTGAAAATCGTCACCATCAATCATTTGAACATCACCTTCTATTTTGATACCAGGATGTAACATATCTCCATCTTTATCTACTTTTTTCTCTTCCTTCTTTATTTCAGGTATACCTAATAATTTTTCTGGTGCTTTTAATGTTAAATATGTACCACTAATAATATTAGATAAAATACCTTTATCTGTTTTCCTTGATTTTGTGAAACCATAACCAATATCTATTTCATCTTTTGTGAATGTTTTTCTAAAAGAATTAAGACCTTGAATAACGCTTAATATATTTATTCTTGTTCCAATTTCTGCATCAACTATTTTATCATAATAATCATCTGTTTCTGCTTCTAATTCATAAATATATTTATAACCTGGTGTATCTTCTTTATCAATAATTCCAAATTTAGCATAATTATTATCTGAATCTTTTGCTATAAGAATTGTTTCATAACTATCTGATAATTGAGCAACGCAATTATATTCATCATCATTAATTTTAAATGTATTGATATTAAATTCTTCAACTGTATCTAATATTAATTCTTTAACATCACCAAAATCAACATCACTATATTCTCGTTCAATATCGGCAAGATCTTCAAAAAGTAGAAATTTGGTGATTTTATCCATTAGTTTAAAATCATCAGAGTTTAATGATAAATATCTCAAATAATTAATATATTTAACAATATCATTAATATCTGCTTCTTCTACTATTTTTTCCACCATTTCTTTTGCTTCTTGTCTATTTGCAAAAGATGTTAAGTCAATCTCTTTTAATTCGTTATATTTCATTTATTAAAATTTTAATTCGTTATATTGTTTTATAGTATTAATTTTTGCGATTGTTTTATAAGAATAATAATTTTATTTGTTTCCAAGTCATTATTTTTATTCCATTTTCTTTCGCAAGTAATACTTCTGAATCTTCATATTTTTTATCTGGTCTAATCAGCAATTCATAATCTTTATTTCTAACATCCCAAGATAAATCAGTTTCGACTATTTTATACATTTCTGAATCTTCAGCATCAGAGAAACCAGTAAAATAAACTACTTTATCTATTTTTTTAATATCTTCTTTACTTATTGCTTTTGGTTTTTTATATAATTCTATTTCAACACCAAAATCTTGAAATTTATCTAATGATTCTCGAATTAAAAAATTCAAGTCCGAATGTTTATCATCTAATTGTTCTCTTATATCTAACATCAATGATGAAAAATCCGCATCAACGCCTGATAATTTTTGTCCAATTTTTTCAGAAAATGTTTTACCAATATTTTCTATTTGTAATGATAATATTGCTTTATTAATTTTTATTGATTTTGTATTTTTAACAGCATCTATGATTTTTGTTAATGCTCGACCTTTTTGAAATTCACCACTTGATATTAATGATGTTTCATTGAATATGTCTGGATTAAATAAATCATATGAATGAGTTATTCCAGCATGTAATAACTTTTCGATTGTTGCTGGACCTAATCCTTTAATTTCTAAGGCAACAATACCAATTTGTAGTCTTTTTAATTGAGTACCAATACAAGATTTATTAGTACAAACTAATTTGATAACATCTTCTTTTTTACCTCTATCGATAGATAATGGATTTGAACATGCAGGACATATTGTTGGAATAAATGACTTTATCATATTATAAAAATTTAATTTAGACAAATATAAACAAAATATTTGAGACAAAAAAATATCTCACTAAAAAAAGTGAGATATTTTTATTAATTTTTGATTTTGTCTTATGAACGACCAAGTTCCATAACTTGTTCTTGATAACGTTTATAATCTTCTTTTGTGTTACCACCAGTTAATGATTTCATCATGATTTTAGTATTTTCTTCATTTAAATAATAAAAAGTAAAAATATCATTTTTATGTTTCATACCTAAAAATGTCATATCTTCAACATTTTCATATAAATTAGGATAAACTTTATTAATAAATAAATCTAATTTAATATCAATGAAATCATTTTTAACCATATCATAATCAGACTTATGTTCTGCACCTAATGTGAAATATTGATTTAATCTTTCATTTAATGTTTTCATATTAGTCTATCATATATTGAATTGATTCTAATACTGAAGCAGAAACATCTTCTGGTAAGTCATCAATAGAAATCATTTTTAAATTAACATCAGCATCTTTTTCTAAAAAATCTTCAAATTCTTTTTTATTTTCAGCAATAGCATCTAACATCTCTTTGTGTTTATCTGCTAATTTAGTATATTCTTTATTGAATTTTTCGAGATCAAGTATTTTAAATGATTGAGAACCATTAGGATTATAATCTAAAATTGCTTTTCCATCTTCATCTTTTTCTGAATGTAATTCACATAAAGCAGTTCTTTCTTGCTCATATTTTACATAATTTTCACCTGGATCTTTTTTAATTGAATTAATTGCTTCAATTTCAGCATCTAACATTTGTTTATTTTTAAACACAGCGAAAGCGAATGTTTTTCCTTTGATGTAATCAACGTCATCTAATGCTTTTCTAAGACCAAAAATTTCTTTATTTTTCATATTCTTTATTCTTTTTTTCTTTATATATTTAAAGAATATGGTCCAAACAAAAAAAACCTCAATAAATATTGAGGTTTTTTAAAAAAGGAAAATTATTCTACCAATCGCTGTCATCTGAGTCAGAACCATCATTGTTGATGTGTCCTAACATTACATTATGAAACTTCTTAAATTCTTTATCTTTCAAGAAACCGATAATGAATTTATTTTTCTTAGCATCTAATTCTGAATTTTCTTCAAAATCATATTCTTCATCAATTAAGTAAAGTAAATATGCTGAGATTTCATCATCTTGTAAATCAAGTAAGAACATTTTGATATGTTGTAATTGATTTGGTTTCATCTTTTTAAGATCAAGTTGTCTCAAATCGTGTAGTAAATCGGCTTTTCTATCACGACTAAATGAAATATTATCGGCTTTCAATTCAGAATATCTATCAAGAATATCTTTAATAGAAATCTTTAATATATCACGTAAATGTCTGATAAAGTGTGCGGCTGTACCACCAACGAAAGAGTGTGCGATAGCAGATACATCATCAATCCAATCATCAATCCTTGGTTGTTGTCTTACACCATGCTCATCAACAATACCATAGTTTTTCATAATATAATCGGATAAGAAAGTCCAAGTTCTTGGAGAAGCATAAACATTATCGTTTTCTGCTCTTGCTTTCACACCAATATAAAATTTATCGATATTTTTTTCAAGATAATTAACAATAGAATTATGAATGTTATCATTCGCATAATATTCAATCCATTCTTCGAGTGTTAATGTATGCTTATAATGAATAAGACGACCATTTAAAGCAGAATCAAATTCTTCAACATCAGTACCATCGGCATCACCCATGTTACCAGTCGATACCATAAATACTTCATCATTGAATTTGAAATCATAACCAATTTCACGTTCTAAAAGAATTTGTAATGCTGCATTTCTAACGGCTAATGGTGCTCTGTTTAACTCTTCAAAGTGAATAAGTGTTGGAACTTCATTAGATAAATATGCCCATCTTGGAGCAATGTGATCTAAAACGGTTTTCTCTTCACCATCAATGATATATTTACCTTTATCTGGAAATAATCCAACATCAGTTTCATCTAACATCGCTAATCGTAAATCGATATAACGAAGATTCTTACCAGTTGGTATATGAATAATTTTCTCTGCCAAATCTCTAAGTGTTGCCGATTTTGCAATACCTGGTTCAGACATTAAAAATAATACACCAGATGTTGGATAAATCATTCTCCAATATCTTAATTGCTTTTCGGTCAACGCTGATAAATCAAATTTACCATCTGGAGAAATTAACTTTCCTTTTCCAGTTTTTTCAGTTTCTTTGCGAACTGCTAATTTTTCTTGTTTTGCCATAAAATTTTACTTTAATGTTTATTTATTTTAAATTTTCCTTGAATGAAATTGTGTTATCAATTTCCTTTTTAATTATAGTTTTTTAAAAATCGAAAGTTTATTTTATTTTCATTTTTTTTTCAATTTTTATTAATCTTTTTATTTTCTCGTTTCTTAATAATTTTTCCCAATTTCTAATATCTATTGATAATGCTTGATTAGATCTATTTTTATGGTTAAATAACATTTTCTTATCAGTATCATAGACATATACACTATCAGCACCATATAATAATGGTCTAGCGATAGTAACTTGATTACTTATCTGTGCAATCAAAATAATTTTCAAATTATTTTCATTAATATAATATTTCAATTTCTCTAAGAAACGTTGATATGAATTATAGGGAATGAAGAAATTAATATAAACATCAACAAATATTGTCTTATCGATAATATTTTTTATTTGTGTGATTATTTCTTTTTCACTTTCACATTTAATATAATGTTCAAATTTGTTGTGTTCTTGTAAAAGAGAATAAAAATTTGTTAATATTAATGTTTCAGAAGAAAGTGAAGATGATAAAAAATTATTATAGTATTTATCAAGTTCACCTCTCGTATCATTCACCATGATAATTAATTCATTATCATCTTTGAATATTTTATTTATCACGATATTTCAGATTATTCGTCTACTTCAGCTTCTGAATTTTCTTGCATTTTAACATAAATAGGTTTAAATGTTTCGTTTGTGAAAAAATCTTCAACTATTTGAGAATTTTCACCTTCTTCTTCAGTATTATAATAAGTATCAATAGCATATTCTAAATACTCATAAAGATCTTCTTCACCTAAACTCAAAACTGTTTCTAAATGTTCAGTAAAATCTTCTAATTCTCTTAAATCTACATTTTTTAATTCGTCTAATTTCATAATTTGTTTTTTATTTTTATATTTATATTTGTTTTTTATTAAATTGTTTATATGTTTTCAATTGTTTTTGTGTAACAATGAATAATAATTCATTTTTTTTTCGATAATATTCATATTCAGCATCACCTATTTTTTCTTTTAAATATTTGTGATATTCATAAATATTTATTTGATTAATATCTTCCTTGCTTGGTAATAATATAAAAATCCATTTATCTA
>Ga0256827_10003359_pt1 | contig 10168 bp, 7 predicted proteins | sample CV84metaG_FD_185977 | JGI IMG/M metagenome (GOLD analysis project Ga0256827, IMG submission 185977) | Hydrothermal vent microbial communities from East Pacific Rise, Pacific Ocean - CV84 | ecosystem: Environmental > Aquatic > Marine > Hydrothermal vents | place: Pacific Ocean: East Pacific Rise...
GTATTCATAAATGGAAAAATATTTTCACGGTTTGACTGTAGAACTCTGTTTACATAACCTTGAAAATAACTTAAGTTAAGATTATCATCAATATCTCCTGCTGTTAAAATTCCTGATTGAATATCTCTATGACCTCCATCTCTTGGAGTAGCAGGGATAGGCATAGTTAATCTTTTTATTGTTGGAGATGCAACAACCATTGGAGCAGGGACAGGAGCAGGTTCTATAAACTCTTCAGTTGATGGTGTAACTGCATCATAGTCAGATATAGTAGAATTTTTGTATTTCTCTGAAGATACTTTTTTATTACAAGAGATAAATGTTATACTTAATAGGGCAGATATAGCCAATAGATGTATGAACTTTTTCATAGAATATCCTTTGTTTTTTACACCTATTATATCTAAAAAATAGTCTATTTACTGTTGTAATTAATGTAAATATGCTAAATCCTGAGGCTATCTTTACTCTATTCTTTAGCTAGTGGAGTTGTCAAATTTTTTCCATCTTAATCTCTATTTTGATACTTCCATTACTATCTTTTGCATTCTCTATTGCTAAACGTTGAATATTTAGTTTTTCTCTATCTATCTCTAGTTTTTTCATTTTTAAATACTCATTTACACTCATATTCATCATTTTCATATATACTCTATCTGCTTTAGCTTTTACCCGTTCTCTATCTACTCTTAGATTTTGAATATCAAGCTTCTCTTTTTCTATTTCTGATTTGATTGCAATATCTACAACCTCTTGTGGTGGTTTAATACTGTTAAAAGTTATATCTAAAATCTCGACAGGAATAGCCTGTTTTTGTAACAAATCTTTGACTCCAAATATAATATCCTCTTTTATTTTTGCAACAATATCACTCTTCTCTACGACATCAGCATAAAGCTCTTGTTTTATAGCCATCTTCAAACTATTTTTAAGAGGTAAACGAAGAAAATTTTGATACCACTCTTTACTATTACCAAACTTTTTAAATAGAACTGCACCTCCTCCCTCCCTATTTTTAAATAGCAAAGATAAATTGAGAGTAAGAGGAATATTATCTATAGTATATAACTCATTAAAAGACTCATCTATTGTAAATGCTTTTAAAGAGAGTATCTTAATCTCTGTGGAGAATACAGACCATATAGTTCCTGTACTAATAGATTTTTTCTCGACCCCCTTTTCTCCCCAAAACCAAGGTTTTTTGATAATAACAGCCTCCTCTCCTACCTCTAATACGGTACGTTTAACAAGAAATAAATAGCCTAATAGAGTTGTTATCATTAAGATTATTATAATTTTTTTCATGCTCTACTCTTACCTATTTTCTAATAGTTGTTGATTTTTTTCACTGCTAGAGCCATTATCAACCCCAACAGCTCCAACTACAGAAGATATAGCTCTTAATCTTGCCAAGAGGTCATCTCGTTCAGATACAATTGTCTCTAAGGTATGATATATCTTCTCATGGTCAGATTCTAATAAATCAAGTCTATCGCTATCTAGGTTATAATTTATCTTGAACTCCTCATACTCTCTCTCTACCTTCTCTAACTCTATTTTTAGCTCATCATATGCTTTAGTTCTCTCTTTTTCTAAACTCTCATAAGCTTCATCTTTAAGATGAACCATATTTTGGTATCTTTTATCACTCTCTTGTTGCAATTTTTCAAATGCTTTATCTTTGGATTGGACAGAATTTTTATACTTAATATGAGTACTTTTTTCTAACATCTCATATGCCTTATCTTTAGACTCTATCATCTCTTTATACTTAATCTTACTCTCTTGTTCTAATTTCTCATATGCCTTATCTTTTTCTTGAACTAACTCTCTATATTTAGCAATACTCTCTTCTTCTAATTTTTCATACATTCTAGTTTTAGATTCTAATTTAGATTGATATTTTTTATGAGTTTTTTGTAATATATCTTCATACTCTTTCTCTTTAGAACGTACAATCTCTTTTATTTTTTGTTCACTATCTACTGATGATTTTTTATACATAACCCCTTGTTCATTAATTGTTTTATTTAGATTTATCTTCTCTCTTTCCCATTCACCCTCTTTTACTTTAAAATCTGAAATAGTTTTATTTAGCCTGTTGGAGATAATTTTAAAATCGGCTATCTCTTTTTGATTGGCTATCTTCTCATTTTTTAATCCCTCAACTATTTTTGATTGTAGTTTAAACTCTCTATCAAGAGACTCAAATTTAGGTTTGTATTTCTCTAAATTTTTTAGTTCAGATAGAAGTTTATCCCGTTGGACATCAGAAGATTTTAATCTAGCATTACTATTTTCTATCTCTTGTTTTGCCAATGCGAAATGGTTCTCTAACTCTTTAAGAGATAACAGTTGTTCTTGGATTTTATCTTGACTTATATCAAACTCATTTTTTAATGCTTTATATGCATGAATAATCTTCTCTTTTTTCTCTCTCTCCTCATTTTCTCCATTTTTACAGAGAAAACGCCCCATTAAAATACCTATTACAGCTACTAGTATCAATATCGCTATTAACTCAAACTCTAAATTTAACATCCCTATTCTCCTATTACTTTAAATTCAATTCTACGATTCTTCGCCCGTCCCTCTTTTGTCTCATTTGATACTAATGGTTCACTCTCTCCTTTTCCAATTGCTATCATCTGCTCTAAAGGAATTCCAAGTTGAAATAGTTTTGCTACAACAGCTTTAGCTCGACTCTCACTTAACTCCTTATTTTTTAAATTATCTCCTCTGCTATCAGTATGTCCTATAATCTTCAATTTTACATTTGGACACAATGCAGATATATCAACCAACTCTTGTAAAAGTGCTTCACTGCTTGATTTAACAATGGATTTTCCTGCTCTAAACTCTATTCTATTAGTAGAGAGTAACTCTTTAAACCTCTTTTGACATATTTTAGTAGCTTCATCCATTGCAACAACTCTACTTTTTATAGTAAATCCAATATTTTTATACTCTTTCAAATATAGAAGTATTTCACTCTCTTGTTGTGAAGTTTGACACTTTCCAGAAAAGACAACCTCTTTATCTATTATGTGAACCACTCCCAAATCAAGTTTTTTCATCAATAACGAGACCACAAGAATTAATGATTTCCACTCCTTTGGCTCTCCTGCCCCTACATCAATCTGTTTTACAATTTTAAAGGATGGATAGTTTTTTATCACTTCTACAAATAGATTCTCTATACTTTTTTTAGATGGCATATAACCATTAAATATAAGCTTTTTCTCTTTTTGCTTATATTTAATAGTCATACTATATGGAGTGATTACAGTAGGAGAAATTTTATCATGAACTAATCTCACACCTAAAGAGTGTTTGACTATATTAATTGCTTTATTATGCAAAGGGATACTTGGAGCAATACCTGAGAGTGTAATATCTCGTCCCTCTACTCTAATAGCAACCCAATTTAGCCCATTTTTTTTAAGCTTTTGCCAAACCTCTTTTTTTAACTCTTTTGGTATTTTATCAGTATATATGGGAATAGTAACTAACAAAATAACAAGTAGCGATAAGAGACCAAATAGTTGAGTATAAAACAGTTTACTTTTCATTTTTATCCTTTTTTATAATATCTTTTGGGGATGGAGTTTTGGTGACTTTAGTTAAAACTCTTGGCATACCAACGCCAAAAAGATTAGGTATCTCTTTTATATAGATATCTTGTTTAGTTTGTGGAAACTTTTTGACAAAATGCTCCTGTTTTGTATCTGGAAACTCTTTGACAAAATGCTCTTGCTTTGTATCGGGAAACTCTTTGACAAAATGCTCTTGCTTTGTATCGGGAAACTCTTTGACAAAATGCTCTTGCTTTGTATCGGGAAACTCTTTAACAAAATGCTCCTGCTTTGTATCAGGAAACTCTTTAACAAAATGCTCCTGCCTGGTATCTGGAAACTCTTTGACAAAATGCTCCTGCCTTGTATCAGGAAATGCTTTGACAAAATGCTCCTGCCTGGTATCTGGAAACTCTTTGATAAACTGCTCTTGTTGGGTCTTTGGAAACTGTGTAATATGAAGCTCTTGTGGCTCTTCATAAGAGAGTTTTACGTGCTGATATCTAGTCATCGTAATATCTATGTCTGCTTCTTTAAACTTAAAATAGATATTCTCCATCAACTCCCCTTTGGCACTTCCCTTGTCTTCTGGATTGTTTATCCAACACTGAACTTTAAACTGCAACATATCCATTTGAAAACCTGTCATCATGGATTTAATCTCTTTATCTTGGGCTATTTTTTTAGTTGCCTTTGAGGCTTCAATTAGAAGGTTTTTAACTGCATTAACATTTTCACCATTTGAGACAGAAAGGTGCATCTCAATACGAATTCCCTCCTTTTTAGAGGAGGATTCATTTACAATTTGAGATGTTCCCATGATTGTATTAGGAACAATCACTTCAATATTACTTTTTGTTATGATTCTAGTATTTCTAAGCCCGATGGAAGAGACTCTCCCCTTTAGATTATTTTTAACATAAACCACATCACCTACACGATATGGAGCATCTGTCAAAATTAAAATTCCTGCGATAATATCAGAAAGTGTATCTTTTGCAGCCATACCAACAGCCATTGCCCCAATACCTGCACCTGCTAAAAGTGCTGTCATATCAACATTCCAAATAGCAAACACTTCATAAATTCCTGCAAGAGCAAATAGAATAAGTGCTGTATTTTCAAAAAGAGGAAGTGTTGAAGGCTGTACTACATGAACCGTTTCGCTATCATGTTTAGCCGAACTATTTGCCATTTTATACAAAATAAGCTTTACAACTTTGAGTAAAAAACCAACAAAAGATAAAACTATAATAGACTTAATCACAGCTTTAGCAATAAAATCCATAGATGTTGGAAATGATAACATCTCTATAGAAATTAATACAAATGAAAAAATTATCAATTTAAAAATAAAAGACCTAATAGCAGAGATAAGCTCTTCATCAATTTGAATATTTACTTTTTTACCTATTGCTTTAATCCCTTTTGGTATATATTTACTAAGTGTATTGGCTAAAAAATAGCCTATCAACATAACAAAAGTGACTTTTGCTAAAAGCGTAAAATCAAACTCATTCCAACTCGTTACTGCATTAATCCATGTATCATTTAATCGTATTAAAATTTTTTCATATGAGGTAATAAAAAAACTCTCCAACTCATTCATACTCTTCCCTTTTTTCTGTTCCCTTATATCTGAGTTATGATTATAACTAAAATAAAAGAGCAAAACAAAATTTTTTCTTTAATTTCATTACTGTTTTTTTATATTTTTTTATATTTCAAAATAAAATATATGAGTTGATATAGAGTTAAATTAAATAGATTTAAGTAGAAAGAATAGCTTACAAAAGTTCTATTAATTTTTAAAATAGTAAGATAGATTTGAGGAAATTTATTGGGAAAGGGGAGAGGATATGTCACAATTATTAACATTACAAAATATGGGACTAGTATGTATAGCAAGTTTTCTATTAAGTACAGTAAGTATGGCTGAAACAGATGTTCTAAAAGGGGTTATAAAATATAAGCCAAAAGTAGATAAATCTACAATACATGGAAATTTAAGTTGTAAAGGCTCAACTAATGTTGGAACTTTATTAGAAGTTTGGATACCTAAATTTCAAAAAATATATCCAAATGTCACAAAAAGTTTTGATTTTAAAGGTTCAGGAGATGGTATCGCCTCTCTAATGAATGATAGTGCAAATATAGGTGCATCAAGTAGACCTATTAAAAAGAGTGAACTAGAATCATTTAAAAAACTAAAAGGGTATACCCCAACAGAGATAAAAGTCTCTCTTGATGCATTAGCAATCTATGTTAATCGACTGAATAAAAGTGAAAATATTACGTTTGAGGAGCTTGATGCAATATTTTCAACAAATAGAAAAAGAGGTTATCCCAAAAGTATTAAAAGATGGAAAGCAGTTGGAGGAGTTGATGAAAAGATAGATATATATCTTTTTGATAAAAACTCAGGAACACGTTCATATTTTAAAACAAAGGTGTTGTTAGGTGGGGATTTTAATTCAGAACTTATTGTTAATCAAGAGTATACTAAAACCTCTGAAGTGGTTAATGCTGTAGCAAATGATAAAAATGGTATCTCTTTTGGAAGTGTTGGAGTTACTAATTTTAAAGTTAAAATGCTTTCTGTATCAAAAAGAAAGCAGTTTCCTAGTTATCATGCTTCTGTCTCAAATATTAAGAATGGAAACTACCCTTTAACTAGATTTTTTTATATCTATTTAGATGTTCCCCCAAACAAACCAATCCCAATATTGTTATATGAATTTTGTAAATTTATACTATCACATGAGGGACAAAAAATAGTATTAAGAAAAGAGGGGTTATCACTAAGCCCTCAACAGATTGGTGTAGAGTTATCAAAAATGAGAAGGGATTAAAATGAAAGAGGGGAAGAGTAAAATGAGAGATGGAAATATTAAATTATTTCACAGAGTAAGTGTCAAATCAAAATTTTTAATGATGATTCTAGGCATTGCTATAGCGTGTATTGCAGTTATTGGATTTCAAGGGTTATATTATGGCAAAGCTTCTTTGACTAAAAGTATGTATGACCACCTTACCTCCATACAGTCAGCTAGAACTCAACAGATAGAGAGTTATTTTAAAGAGAAGCGTGATTTGATGAAAACATTCTCTTCTCAAAGTACTATTGTTGATGCAATGAGTGAATTCTCTTCAGGTTTTAGTCTTCTTGATACATATCGTGTATCTATAGACCAAAATCAATCTAAACAATTGAGCCAATTTTATCGTCAAAAATTTATTGATGAATTAAATAAGAACTCAATTGAGAAGCAGAGTTACACCACACTTGTTCCCAAAAAAGAGGTTGTGAAATATCTACAGTATTACTATATTGTTAACAATCCATCAGAATTAGGACATAAAGATTTAATGGAGAGAGCAGAAGATAAAAGCTACTACTCGGAAGTTCATCAAAAATTTCACCATACATTAAGAGATATCGTAAAAAATCAAGGTTTTCATGACCTATTTCTAATTGATTCAAAAAGTTTACATATTATCTACTCTGTTAAAAAAGGGGTTGATTTCTCAACAGATTTAAACTCTGGTCCATACGCACAAAGTTCACTAGCTAAAGTAGTAAGAGAGGTTATTCTTAGCCAAAACAAAGGTGAGGTAAAAGTATCTGATTTTAAAGATTATAAAGCAGCACACAATACACCCGAGGCTTTTTTTGCTGTTCCTATCTATAATGAGAATAAATTTATAGGTGTTTTGGCAACACAGATAGATATTAATGAGATTAATAATATAACAACAGGATTTAAAAAATGGGAACATGAAGGTCTAGGAAAGAGTGGAGAGGTATATCTTGTAGGTAGAGACTACAAAATGCGTTCAGATGCTAGAAAAATTATTCAAGACCCACAAGGATATATGCGTGATTTAAATGAGACAGATTTAGATGATAACAAAAAAATATTGATATCTGCTATAAAAAGTACAGTCTTAAATCAAGAGGTAAAAAGTGAAGCTGTAAAATTAGCAACAGAGGGTGAAGAGGGTACAGTAATAACAAAAAACTATTTAGGTAAAAAAGTTTTAAGTGCATATGCACCTCTAAAGATAGAGGGATTAAATTGGTCAATTATTGCAGAGAAAGAGATAGAAGAGGCACAAGAGCCAATTAAAGAGTTTCAAAATGCTCTGCTTATTTCAGCAACCATCTTAGCCACGCTTATAACTTTTTATGCTATATGGTTGGCATATACATTCTTAGCACCTATCAATAGTATGGCAACAGGAGTTAAAAATATAATTAACAAGAGTTCAAATTCAAAAATAAATCTTAATCGTAATGATGAGTTTGGTGAGTTGGCTAATAATATTGATACTATGATTGAGACAATAAATAAACAAGAGGAGATAATTAGTGATAAAGCTAAAGAGAATGATGAGTTACTTCTTAATATCCTACCTCAAACTATTGCAAAAAGGGTAAAAGATGGAGAGAAAAATATAGCAGAGAGCATCCCTAATGTGGCTGTTCTCTTCTCTGTACTAAAAGGATTTGACCATCTATCTCAGGAGATGGATGTAAAAGAGTCTATAGAACTACTTAATGAGCTTGTTAATGAGTTTGACCATCAAGCTCAAAAATTTGGCATAGAAAAAATCACAACCATTGGTGACTCTTATATGGCTGCTAGTGGATTAATAACACCTAGATTAGATTATGCTAGAAAAATTACAGAGTTTGCAAAAAGTATGTTTCAAGTTGTTGAAAATTTCAACATTAAATATGATACAAACCTAGAACTCTCTATTGGAATTGATAGTGGAGAGGTGATGGCAGGAATTGTAGGAGCACATAAATTTGTTTATGATATTTGGGGAGAGGCTGTTAATGATGCAAATCAGATGTCACATGATGCCTCAGCAGGAACACTTCGTGTAAGTAGAGCTGTATATACTCAACTTACAAACCAAGAGAAATATAAACTATGTGAAGATAGCTCAAAAGAGGTTTACGCTAAAGTTGTAACAGATAAGAGAGTAACAAATGGGTGATTTATTAACAACGCTACCTACAGAGTGGAAAACATGGGGTGTACTAATTATATTTGCTCTTCCATTAGCTATTATACTAGCAGGAGAGCTTCTTCTATTTTTAGAAAAAAGAGAATCAGAATTTATACCTATTGTTCATAATATTCGTAATATCCTCCTACCAAATCTTGCTATTTATCTCATACTTAGTAAAATTATGAAACTAGGAGATGACTCTCTATTATTAAAGATATCTGCAACATTTTTTTGGTTGGTACTTATACACTCATCTTTAAAATTTGTTAATACTTTAGTCTTTTCAGAAGTTCTACCTCTTCATATAAAAAATAGAATTCCTAAACTATTGGTTGATTTTTCCAGAACTTTTTTGGTTCTTTTAGGTGCTGCAATTATCGCTTCAAATGTATGGGGAGCAGATTTAGGAAGACTTTTGGCTGCTCTTGGAGTTGGTTCAGTTGTTTTAGGTCTTGCACTTCAAGATGTTCTAGGGGGGCTATTTTCTGGTATTGCACTACTATCATCTAAACCCTTTACGGTTGGTGATTGGATAAGAGCAGGAGATATGGTTGGTCGTGTTACCAATGTTGATTGGAGAGCTGTTACACTTGTTGACTTCAATGATGACTCTATTGTTGTTCCAAATTCAGTTATTGCTAAGGAGAGATTTAAAAACTACTCACGCCCCTCACCCATACATAGAGAGATAATAGGATTTGATATCTCCTTTGATGACCCACCAAATAAGGTTAAACAGGTTCTACTAGAGTCAGCATATGAGACAAACGGTATTTTAAAAGAGCCAATGCCACAAGTTGCTCTTATATCTTATGATGAGTTTTCAATTCATTATGAGATACGTTATTTTGTAAATGATTATAGTAGAGTTCCTATTATACATAACGATTTCATTACTAGAATTTGGTATGCAAATCGTAGATATGGAATAACCTTTCCTACTAGAGCGCATGAGGTTTATAACTTTGATGGTAAATCATGTATTACCAAAGAGCAGACTCCTCAAGATATTCAAACTCTATTAAAAGCTTCAAAAATTTTCCAAGTTCCTGATGATGAACTTTTAGAGTTGGCGAAGCATTGTAAAGTTGATGAGTTTGGAGTGGGAGAGTGTCTTCTTCAAAAAGGAAAATTAACAGATAGAGTATATCTCATATTAGAGGGTGTTGCAAGAGAATACCTAGAGAATAAAAATGGGAAAGTTCTACATGAATATAGATTAAGAAAGGGTGACTTTTTTGGAATATCCTCTCTAGTTAGAGAAGACTCAAGTTTAGTAACCGTTTGTGCATTATCAGATATAGTTGTACTTACTATTGAGATTGAGGCTATGAAAGCTCTACTAAAACACAACCCAGATATGGCACAATCCCTTGAAAATATGGCAGATATCCATGAGAAAAAAATAGAAAAAAGTCTCTTTTAAACTTAAGTAGCTATCTAAAATTATAATATCGTGCTGGGTACTTACCTTTTAGTAGTACCTCATTTGTATAAAAAGTAAAAATAGGAGGTCCACCCTCTTTTATTTTTACTGGCATCTTCTCATCATCTGTAATATTTATATG
>Ga0256827_10003360_pt1 | contig 10162 bp, 8 predicted proteins | sample CV84metaG_FD_185977 | JGI IMG/M metagenome (GOLD analysis project Ga0256827, IMG submission 185977) | Hydrothermal vent microbial communities from East Pacific Rise, Pacific Ocean - CV84 | ecosystem: Environmental > Aquatic > Marine > Hydrothermal vents | place: Pacific Ocean: East Pacific Rise...
GTTGGATTGATATGGTAGGTAATTTCATCATTAAGTAACTCTTTGGGAATAACCTCCATTAAAACTTCTGTCATAATGGCTTGATGTAGTATCTCTTGTGAGATATTATCATCGTGTTGAGTTGAGACAACAATCGTATCAATAGCTACAGGTTTATGGTCAATATATTTGACACTCACTTGTGCTTTTCCATCGGGACGTAAAAAGGGAATAGTTCCATTTTTACGTACTTCTGCCAGTTTAGCTGTAATTTTATGTGCCAATAAAATAGGTAGAGGCATAAGTTCAGGGGTCTCATTACAGGCAAAACCAAACATAATACCTTGATCTCCTGCTCCAATCTCTCCTGAAGCTTTATCTACACCTTGGTTAATATCAGAACTCTGTTCTCCAATACCACTTAAAACACCTGCAGAGCGATAATCAAATCCAAATCCTGCATTGGTATAACCAATCTCTCGTATCACTTCACGTGCTATCTCTTGAAGGGGGGCATATATTTCTGTTTTTAATTCGCCTGCAATAACACAAAAGCCATTACTGATAAGTGTTTCACACGCAACCCTTGCATGCGGATCTCGGGCTATAATATAGTCTAGAATCGCATCTGAAATTTGATCTGCCATCTTATCAGGATGACCTTCTGTTACTGATTCACTGGTAAAGATATACTCTTTTGCCATCTCTGTTTCCTTTTTTAATATTTTTTGGGGAGCTGTTCGATGAAATCGAACCTAGGGGGTTAGTAATTCGAGGCTAAAGCCTCGATATATCAAGAAGTTTAAACTTCTATTTTTTTTGCTAACTGGGTAGGTAGGAGTTCTAAACTCTCTTCTACTAATTTTGTATTACCATGTGTAATAAAGGCATCATCATACTCAAATGTTGTTACATCAATATCATGAATCTTCTCTTCACTTAAAAGTTCTAAAATAGCAGACCCTACACCGCCAGCTTTAACTGAATCGGAGAAGATATACCATCTCTTATGGCTCTCTGCTAATTCTAAAAGAGCTTCTTTATCTAAAGGTTTTACAAAACGTAAATCGAGTAGGGTAGGGGTAGATTTTAGAAGCTTCGCTGTCTCTTCTGCTCGACCTACACCATTACCATATCCGATAAAGAGAATATCTTCTCCTCTCTTTACCACTCTTGATTTTCCTAATTCAAAAGGTGTTTTATCTTCATCTTGTGAACTAAAAGCACCTCTAGGGTATCTAAAGGCAGATGGTGTTGGAAAATCTTTAGCAAATTCCATTGCTAGTTTCATAGTATTGTTACTTGATGGTGCAAAAATAGTCATATTGGGAATGGCTCTCAGGAATGAAATATCAAAAACTCCTTGATGGGTTTCGCCATCTTCTCCCACCAATCCTGCACGGTCAATAGCAAATGTAACACCCAAGTTCATAAGACAAATATCATGAATGACTTGGTCATATCCCCTTTGTAAAAAGGTAGAGTATAACGCACAGAAAGGTTTAAAACCCTCTTTTGCAAGAGGACCCATAGAGGTTACCGCATGTTGTTCAGCAATAGCAACATCCCAAAAACGCTCGGGATATTTAGCAATGGCATCACTCATTCCTGTACCACTTGGCATTGCTGCAGTTACTCCTACAACCTTTTCATCTTTATCTGCGAGTTCAACAAGTATCTCTGAGAAGATAGAGGTTGATGCTTGGGGTGCCGATTTTTTAAGAGAGTCTCCTGACTCTACATCAAACGCTCCTACTCCATGCCAATGCTCTTTACTTGCACCTGCTCCTTCGGCAACTTCATATCCTTTTCCTTTGGTTGTTTGAACATGGATAAGAACAGGTCGCTTCATCTCTTTAGCTATCTTAAGGGTCTCTATCAAAGAGGCGATATTGTGTCCATCTATGGGTCCAATATACTCTAGTCCAAGCTCTTCAAAAAGAATACCAGGTGTAATGAGTTGAAAGGACTCTTCTACCCGTTTTGCCATATAGGTGGCACTATCTGGAAGTGACTCTAAAAGCTCTTTTGTTTTGCTTTTAAATTTTTGGTAAAAGGGCGAAGCCATTGTTTGTGAGAGTATTCGGCTTAAGGCTCCAATAGGCGATGCGATACTCATCTCATTATCATTTAAAATAATAATAGCAGGGTATTTTCGGTCACCTAGCTCGTTCATTGCTTCATAAACCATACCTGCACTCATACTTCCATCGCCGATAAGTGCAAGAGGAAGACGCTCTTCTTGTTCGCCATTAAGTTCGATTGCTTTTGCTGCACCTGTCGCTAATGAGATAGAAGTTGAAGAGTGTCCTGCCATATAGTAATCACTCTCTGACTCTTTCGGTTTAGTGTATCCACTTAGCCCATCAAATTGGCGTAGAGTAGCAAACTCATCCCATCTATCTGTTACTAATTTATGGGCATAAGATTGATGAGAAACATCAAAAATAAAAGGGTTTTTTGTTGCATCAAAAACAGCATGCATCGCTATGATAATATCAGTAGCCCCTAATGTTGAACTTAAATGCCCACCATTAACACTAACTGTATCTAAAATTTTTTGACGAACCTGCTTGGCTATCTCTTCTAGCTCTTCAATGCTCTTCTCTTTTAAATCTCCAAATTTATTCATCCTAATACACTCCTTAATACTGAAAAGAGTCTATCATTTTGTTCTTTAGTTCCAATAGTAATCCGTACAGCATTCATTCCATAAGAGGCTAAATTTCTAATAATAACCCCCTGTTTAAGAAGTTCATCTGCAACAGTTGTAGAGTTGATGTTTTCATTAAAAAGATACGTAATAAAGTTAGTATAACTCTCAATATACTCAAATTCGTACTCTTTAGCGAAGGCTTCATAACGTTTTAACTCTTGGGTATGTAGTGCAATTGATGCTTCTACAAACGCTTCATCTCGACTGGCTTCAATGGCAGCTGCTAATGAGAGAGTTGTAATATTAAATGGTGGTCTCATCTTATAGAGTTCGTTAATAAGTGGTACATTTGCAATACCATAGCCTACTCGCATACCTCCTAGTCCATAAGCTTTTGAGAAGGTTCCCAAGTAGATAACATTTGAAAAATTCATAATATCATTAGGTGTAATGCGATACTTCTCATCTTTCGCAGCAGCATATTCCATATAGGCACCATCTACAACAACTAGTGTATTCTCATCAACTGCCTCTATAATTTTTAAGACATCCTCTCTACTTGTTGCATCTCCTGTCGGATTATTGGGGGTACAGAGGTAGATAATTTTAGGCTTATGCTCTTTATAGGCATTAATAAACTCATCAACTTTGTGTTGATAGCTGGCGGTTCTAATAATATTAGCTCCCATCTGTTTGGCATAGATTTCGTACATGGCAAAGGTTACTTGAGACATTAAGACAGTATCATTGGGCATTAATAATGCACGAGAGATAAATTCTAAAATCTGGTCTGAACCTGCACCAATAATAATATTTTCATCCGTTACATTAAATTTTTTTGAGAGGGCATCTTTTAATTCAAACATACTGTCATCAGGGTATAAAAAGGCTTTATGTGCATTATCAGCAATAACCTTAGCCACATTTTTACTACACCCTTTTGGATTCTCATTTGAGGCAAGTTTAACGACATCTTTGGCATCAATTCCAAACTCTCTAACAACCAACTCTATCGGTTTCCCTGCTTCATATATTTTTATATCTTTTAGTGATTTATTAAATTGCATACAGTATCTCCTTACTTTGCTTTATATATCATCGTTCTCTTTTATGTATGAGCCGAGTATTTTTATTTCATCTTTATGTCGTTTTATAATCTCTTCTATATGTGGATCATCTTTATGTCCATTAAACTCAATAAAGAAGATAGATTCGCCCTCTAAAATATGAGATTTAATTTTGGTTAGGTTAACCTCGCATCGTTCAAAATCATTAAGAAATTCAACTAAGGCACCAGGGGTATTAGGGAGGCGAACCAATACAGAGGTTTTGTCTTCTCCTGATGGTAAATTATCAAAATTACTTACAATAAAGAAACGAGTTTTGTTATCATCTCTATCCTCTATATTATGAAAGAGAACAGGAAGACCGTACATTTTTGCGGCAACATCTGCACAGATAGCTGCTGAGTGATCCTCTTCCATTGCTAGTTTAGCTGCTTTGGCTGTAGAGTCAATAGGAATAAGTTCTACTTCATCTAGCCCACAGTCTTCTAAAAAGCGATGACATTGTGTAAATGCTATATCCCGAGAGTAGATTTTTTTAATCTCTTTAATGGAATTAGATCGGCTTGCCAAGGTATGATGGACATCAACAAAGACCTCTGCAATAATCTTAAGGTTGTACTCTTTTAAACAGTTAATAGTCTCACTAACAATACCATTAGAGGAGTTTTCAATAGGGAATACACCAAATTTTGCAGTGCCTCGACTCACTTCTCTAAAGACACCTGTAATAGATTTAATAGGAAGATAAGAACTCATGGCTCCAAATTTACTCTCGGCAGCTTGATGGGTAAAGCTTGCTTCAGGTCCTAGATAGGCAATATTCTCTGGAAGCTCTAAGTTTCTGGCTACAGCAAACATCTCTAGAAAGAGGGCATCGATAGCGGGATTGGTTAATTTCCCATTATTTTGCCTTTTAAGACGGTTAAGAATAGACTGTTCTCGTTCAGGACGATAGATGGGTGCACCTGTTGTATTTTTAAGTTCTCCGACTTTATGAACATACTCCATCCTCTTATTATATAGTTCTAACAGCTGGTCATCAATCTTATCAATTTCAACACGTAACTCATCTAATGTCATCTCTTCTCCCTTTTATTTACCAAAATATATTGGCTATTCTATCTTATGATTGCCAAGTTGTATCACAACTCTCTTCTAATCGTATTTGATCTTCAAATGTCTCTCGCTCACGGATGAGGTAATCTTTACCATCTAAAATAGCTACTTCAGCAGAGCGTCCTCGTGTATTATAGTTACTGGACATAGTGAATCCATAGGCTCCTGCTGAGTGAACTACTAAAATATCGTTGTGATTCATAATTGGCAACTCAATATCTTTTCCTAAGAAGTCGCCACTCTCACAGACAGGACCAACAACATCTGCTAGGCTCTTCTCTCCCTCTTTCTGTATCGCTTCTATTCTATGATAAGCATTATAGAGACTTGGACGAAGTAGGTCATTCATCGCACCATCTACAATAACAAAGCGTTTATCTCCATTCACTTTCTCATAGAGAACCTTTGTTACAAAGATTCCTGAATTTGCCATCATATAGCGTCCAGGTTCAGAGAGAATGGTCATATCTAGACCTTTAAGTTTTGATAGAATTGCTTTTGCATAATCATCAGGTCGAATGGTAGTTTCATCGTTATAGGTAACACCTAATCCTCCACCCACATCAAAAAATTTAATCTCAATTCCAATGGCATCAAGTGAACGAACTAAGTCTGAAACAATTTCACATGCCTCTGTAATAGGAGAGAGATCTGTCAGTTGCGAACCGATATGAAAATGAATTCCGATGGGGTTAAGTTGTTCTGAGCGTTTGGCATAGATGTACATGCGTTTTGCCATATTGAGACTTACCCCAAACTTGTTCTCATGTAGACCTGTTGAGATGTAAGGGTGTGTTTTTGGGTCAACGTTAGGGTTGACTCTAATTGAAATACGTGCTTCGACATCTAACTCTTTAGCTATCATCTCAACCCGTTTCATCTCTGCTTCACTCTCTAAATTAATAAGAAGGATCTCCTTTTGAAGTGCTTCACGAATTTCGCTATCTTTTTTTCCCACACCAGAGAAAATAATACGATATTTTTTGACACCTGCTTTTAAGGCACGACGTACTTCGCCAATACTTACACAGTCTGCTCCTGCACCCAATTTTGCAAGATGGCGAATAACTGCCAAGTTTGAGTTAGATTTGACGGCATAAGCTACCAGTGATTTTTTGCCTCCAAAGGCATCTTTTAACTCTTCATATCTATTTGTAATGTTATTAAAATCATAAAGATAGAGAGGAGTGTCATATTTTTTGACTAAAGTTGATATATCTAAACTCATAGTAAAATGTTCCTAATTTTTGTAATTGTCGCGATTTTATCTAAAATTTGGTTTATAGATGGTTAATGAGTTTTTTAATTTAGAGGTTAATCTGCTCTTCTTTTTTATAGTAAAATCAAGAAGCGTTCTATACGCTTCTTAGTTTCCAATATTTATTAAACTGATTCGTCTCTTTGGGAAGAAGATACTCTCTGTTGTTTGCATCTAAGTTAAATTGCATTAATTGGTACATATCGCTTAATATTGTTTTATGTCCAGCAAAGTAGCCATGCCCTAACTCTAGTACTCTTACAATACTCTCCACCTCAACACTGTTAATATTGTCAACTAGAGAGAGAGGAGGGGTAAAGCCTGCTCTTGCATGTGAGTGTAGCCATTTAGAGACACCTACTGCCTTATCTTTTTCAGAAACATAAAGGGTTGTCTGTTCAGAGAGTAGGGTATAGGCTTCGGCTAACTCTTCAAAAACATCAGCATCCACATCGGGTGCAGCTAAAATAATTTGACCAAACTGTATCTCTGGTGCTTCACGTTGAATACGATTAACTGCCTCAAGTAAAGCTCTATTTCCCATACTGTGTGCAATAATATGGACACGATTCGCTCCTGATTTTTGTGCAAAATCTATCAAAAATTCTGTTAGAAATTTTTCTGAATATTGAACGGTTGCTTCATCAGAGAGATAACTTAATGGTTTTCCTTTTGATGGCCAAGAGAAGAATCCTGTCACTCCTGTGTGTTGAACATCAACAGATATTTGAGTCGCTCTAATAGCAGCCTCTTCAAAGGTGGTATTAAATCCATGAATAAAGAGAAGAGCCTGTTTCTCTTCCTCTTCGAGTGGAGCAAATAAATCTGAAATCTTTGCCCAAAAATCATACTCTTCCAAAGGTTGGAGGGTTTTTAGTTTAACGGCACCATAAGAGAAATCAAAATGAACAAGTTTTTCCCAAAGTGAGCCTGATAATTCTCCTATTTGATGTGATTGGGGAACATGTACTTGACAGGCACCAAGATGAAGTTTCTTGGCACGACTGTTTCCATACCCTTTTGATATATCATTTATATCATTAGGTTCTCTATTGGTTCCATAAAATATAGTACAAGTTCGTCCTTCAGGATTCATATCTTTTCTGATACTCTCCTCTTTTTTTGGCTCATCGATTAGGGGTAAGATCTTCTGCTCTATAGCTTTCTGAGTTAAAATTTCTTTTAACAAAAGAGAGAAAAGCTCTTCTTGGTTACTCTCTAGATAGAAAGCGAGTTTTTCTAGTCTCTCTCGTCCAATAATGGCTTCAAGTTGATTATAGTTATCATGGTTAATATCTAAAATATGGTTCTCTATAGCTTTCTCAATAAATGTTTGAATAGTTTGCATGATTTTTCCTTTTTCATTAAAAGTTATTTTAATGAAAAACTACTTTATCATAAATTTATATAATGAATTAAATAAGTTTTTTATATTAAAAAATTTTTTGATTTAAAATTTTTTAATAGTTATGATATACTATTAAAAAATATTATATTTTATTAAGATTGGATAGTTATGAAACGAGTTGAAACAGTTATTAATGCGGTTAAGTTAGAGCGAATAAAACAAGCCTTATTAGATATAAATGTTATCTGGATTAATATTTATGAAATTAAAGCTTATGGGAAGAGTGAGTCACATATAGAACGTTATCGCTCTAATAGTTATAATGTTGATTTTAATAGTAAAATTAAATTGGAGGTATTAACCAATCAAGAGAAGAAGGTTCAACAGATTATTGCACTCCTTCGGCAAGAGGTTGAGAATGATATTTTTATCCTTGATATAGAAGATGAAATGGATGTCTCTTCTGACCAGTTTCACACTTTTTTAGGCTCTATTTTATAGTGCAAACTCTTTTTTTAAGGCTTCAATTTTTAGGCAAGAGTCTTTAAAAAGTTTAAAGTATATAATCTCTTTTTTACAAAGGTATTTATGCTTTTCAAACGACTTTATAACAGTGAGTGCTTTACGTTTTGCATCAGTTCGGTTACGTTTGATATGTTCAAAAGAGATAGCACCATTAATTAAACCTTTAACTAAATTTCTTAAAGGATGTTTGGCTTTTCGTAAAGGGTGCCAAGCCTCCTCTAGGAGTTCATGTGCTTCAAAATATAAACCTCTATTTAGTAGCTCTAGATACGCTATTAATGCCTTTTCTAAGCTCTGATTCTCTTTTTTCATTAAGCTCCTTTTTCTAAAGTTTACCTACTGTTTACTAAGTTCTATTTAAAAAATGAGTATAATTTTGCTTTAAAAAAGAAATCTATATATAAAGGACAACATATTATGTCTATAGGTAAAAAGATAGTTACTTCGGCAATTACAGCAGTTATAGTTTGGGCAGGAGCAACATCTTATATTAGTAGTGCTACAGAAAATGCATTAGAGAACTATTTAGAGAAAATAGATGGTGTCTATACCAACAATGGCATGAAGATAAGATTACTCTCATTTGAAAAAGGCTTTTTACACTCTTATGCAAAAATGGAAGTAGATTTTATTGACCCTTCGATGAGAAAGAGTGTTTCTCAATTTATAACACTTCCTATTATAAGTAACTATAAAATAGAAAATGGACCTTTGCTTTTTGATAAAGAGTTGAGTTTTGGTGCTAGTCGGATGAGTAATCATACTAATATTAGTAAAATGTTCATTGATAAAAAGAGTCTTAAGGAGTTTGTTAAAGAGCCTATTGTTTTAAATTCAACTATGAAAATAGGTTTCAATAAAACAGCTACTTATAGGGGAAAAATTAATGCAAATGAAGTAACAAATTTTGAAGGAGATACTTTTAAAGTTTCTCCTATTATTATAGATAGTATTGTTGATGTTGAGAGTTTAAAAAGTAACTTTAAACTATTTATTAAACAGATAGAGGGAAGCCTAAAAGATAATAGGGGAGGCTCAAAACTTGAAAATATTACTTTTAAAGGAGAATTAACTAAAATTTTTGAAAATGGTTTCTATTTAGGAAATTTTAATTTTTTTATAGAAAAAGTTAATCTAAAAAATAAAAATTTCCCCTTTGAACTTAAAGAAGCTCAAACTAGTATAGGGATAGATATAAGAGAAAATATTAATAAAAATATTGATTTTAAAATCGATTTTCATTTATCTAAAGGGAAATCTGACTTTCCTGTTGAATTAGATGTTATTAAGAAACTCTCTTTGAGTTATGGGATAACAGGTGCTACTCTAGAGGGGATGATGGCATTTCAAAATAGCATAAAAGAGCAACAGAGACAACAAGCAGAAGTAATGAAATATCTCTCTACTGCATCAAGTGTTGCAGAGCAGATGTTGGCAATGCAACAGCTACAAACCATTCAATTAAGTATGGAAAAAAATATGCGTCTAAACTTTATAAAGTTAATTGATAAAAATACAATTCTTTTTATTACCTCAGAAATTTTTGATAATAGAAGTAAAAAAAGTATGGTAGAGGCAAAAGTTAGTTATGTTGGCGATCTTCCTCTCCCTTCAACTCTTGAAGCTTTTAATCAAAAGGTAAGAAAAGAGCTTTTAAATTTGATAAAAGTAGATATAGATGCGACACTTCAAGAGACTCTTACTACTCAACTTCCAGAGAATATTCAATCTCAGCTACAGATGGCTGTTGCCACAGGTATGATAAGTCATAAAAATGATAATTATCTCTTTAATCTACGCTATTTCCCTAGAAAACTTACTGTGAATGGAGTAGATAAGCCAGCCATGTTATCTCTTGTAGAGATGGCGATAGAGCAAGGAAAATAAGCTATTTCCAATAATTATCAATAATATTTATTAACTCTATCTATGTTTTAAATAACATAGATAGTAGAAACTTCACATTTTTTACTATTCATTTATGAAAAAACTTCTTTATGCTTGTAATCATTAGTAATTAAAGTAAAAGCTTATAGAATATTGTCGTAATTAACTACATTATTAGGAATAATAATTCAAAGTTATAATAACTATTTAAAAAATGAGGAGGAAACATGAAATTAGGTTTTTTGGTCGATCTTAACCTTTGCATGGGTTGCAAAGGGTGTGAGATTGCCTGTAAAGTTGAAAATGAAGTGCCACTTAGCTCTTGG
>Ga0256827_10003361_pt1 | contig 10161 bp, 8 predicted proteins | sample CV84metaG_FD_185977 | JGI IMG/M metagenome (GOLD analysis project Ga0256827, IMG submission 185977) | Hydrothermal vent microbial communities from East Pacific Rise, Pacific Ocean - CV84 | ecosystem: Environmental > Aquatic > Marine > Hydrothermal vents | place: Pacific Ocean: East Pacific Rise...
TCATACAACAGGTGGAGCAAAAGGGGTTGGTATCTCTACTACCAAAGCAGTTGTTTTGGCATCGGTTACTATCTTTATTGCTGACCTCTTTTTATCTATTATCTTTTTGGCATTGGATTGGTAAATTGATATGATATATCAATATCATATCATTACTTTTTTACACTATTTAAACTTCTGCTTATCATAAAGATAGTTTAACCCCAAAACAAAAGCCAAAGCATCTTTTTCTAGCTCTAAATTATGTTTTGAAGCTACTAAATGTTCATCTTTATACTCAAAAGTTTGAGCAGGTTGATTTGGTTGAACTACTGCCACTTGGTTATCTACCCTTAGAGCATACGTCTCATTAAACTGCATTAGATTTATATTTTTTTTCTTATCTGAAAAGATAGAGTGACCTAAAATAGGATAGGTTAAATCTTTACCCAAGTAATCAATAGCCGTAGCCAAAACATCGGGTTGAGATGTTAAATCATTGTACTCTTTTGCTTCTACCCCTTCACCTATAATCATGGCAGGAATATGAAACATATTAATAGGAACAACATCATCTCCATAGACACGAATATTATGGTCAGCAACCACTACAAATATAGTATCTTTATAGTATGGAAGTTTTTTAGCCTCTTTGAAAAACTCTCCAATAGCATAATCTGCATATTTTACAGCATTCTCTACACACTTTGTATCTGGAATAACCTCATCTGTTTTATCTTTTGGAATATCAAAAGGAGAGTGGTTTGATGAGCTAAACATTAACCCTGCAAATGGTTTTCCCTCTTTATAGAGTTGATTAAAACGCTCATTGGCTTTTTTTGCCAAATCCTCATCGCTAACCCCCCAAGTTGCCACAAAAGATGGGTTTTTATAATCTTTCTGCTCTACTATCTCATCAAATCCATTTCCTAAAAACCAAGAACGCATATTATCAAACCGTGCCTCTCCACCATAAAGAAACATAGTGTGGTAGCCTAAAGGTTTAAGAAGTGAACCAAAGGTAAAGAACCCATTTTGAGACTTGGTACGTTTAACAACTCCCTTTCCTGCCACAGCTAAAAAACCTGCTGTTGTTCCTGCAATCCCTCTTACACTTCTTGTTCCATTTGAATATGCTTGATTAAACCAAATAGCATCTTTTTTTAGCTTAAGCAGATTTGGAGTTATCTTTTGAGTTACAAACTGATACCCTAAACTCTCTTGCAAAAAGATAACCAAGTTTCTCTTTTTAGCTGTTTTAAAGTGGCTATTTTCAACTCGTAAAAATGGAGAATTAGATTTTAAATCATTACCACTTACCCCTAAACGATTCTGCATACGTTCCAAAACCTCATCTATTGGCATCTTTCCATAGAGTTTAATAGCCTTGGTCGCATAACGCTTATTGGCATATATTGCATACCCCACCGAGTATAGAGAGTTTTTTGTAATCTCATTAACTACTCTATTGGTTGTATACATAGCATCAGATATATTAGCAGGTCTATGCCCAAAGGATGAACGAATCCCTATAAATAGCAAAATAGCCAAAGGTAAAAACCATAAAGCACGGCTCTTTAGTGGAGTTTTAAGAACCTCTATAAAGCTATTTTTTGTACTTTTCATAAATATCCAACTAAAGATAGCAATCATCACAAAAGCAATAGTAAGTGGAAGTTTAAAATCAGCAATAAGCATATTAAAGACCTCTACAGGGTACTCCAGATACTCTACAAATTTAAAGTTTGGTCGCACATCATACTGGTTAAAAAATGGAAAAGTGGCATTCTCAATATAGATTAAAAATCCAATAACCACTAAAAAGTAGATTCGTAGTATAAAGTTGGTTATTCTATTTACTATCTGTGGGCTAAAAGAGAGCAGAATTAGAGGAATAACCAAAAGCATAGAGGCAACAATGGTATCCATCTTTAATCCATATAAAAATGTTAACCAGTACTCAACACCACTATCAGAAAAACGGTCAAAGTAGAGAGTAAAAAGGGCTAAACGCCCAATAAAGAATATAAGAGTTATTAAAAGATAGTATCTAAAGAGTTTTTTGGCTAATAGCATGGCGTACCTTATTTAATTTTTTATATTGTACCATCTCTATCTACGATTTTTTTAATAACCAAAACAATTAACCAAGCTAAAATCATTGTAATAACAGTATGGCTTAAAAAGTGGTCACCAATAAGCATCTTATATATACCCATACTCCAACCAACTGTTAATGCACCCATTAAAGCAATAACCCTATTTCGTCTTCTTTTAAAAAGAAAAAATAGACTCATTAGTGCAAACCCACCACTTGCATGACCTGCTGGAAAACAGCATACTCTATTACACTTTTGAAATTTTTTAGGATATGTTTCCCACACTTTTATAGATGGGTACTCTCCTCCATAGTGTATCTCATTTTTTGGACATGGCATATTGGTTGCTTTTTTTAATCCACCTACAATAAGAGGTATAAATATAGCTGATAAGATAACAATAATAATTCCTTTTTTATAAGGTGCTATTTTTACAAAAAAATTCCTATTGTTCGTGGCTAAAGCCTCCGATTCCGATAGTGTTAATATTATTAATATTGTTAAAAATATAACTCCAATAGTAATTAACAGTTTTTTGATACCATCATAGAATATAAACCTATATGGTTGCAGATTTCTATCTAATATCCATCTTTGATTACTATAATCAAAAAAACTATCTTGAACAGTTCTATCTATATTGGTTATACCAAAAATTATAATGGTAAAAACTAGTAGCAATAAGGTTAACTGTATCTCTCTATTTATACTCATCTAAACATATCCAACTCTTTTTTATATACTGCTGTCTCTACATTAAAGAGTCCTAAAAGGGTATGAAAAAGGTTGTCGTGTGAGTACTCTTTTGATGGGTCAATAGTTTTTTTATTACTCTCTCCAAACCATACAATAGCCCCTACATGGGTCTGTGAATCGGGTGCCATAAAATAAGGAAGCCCATGTAGATATAGCCCATGTTCTCCTAAGCTCTCTCCGTGGTCGCTCATATATATCATAGAGGTTTTATGGGTTTGGTTATATTTTTTTAAAAGATTAATAACTTTTGATAAAAAGTAGTCTGTATGTAGTAGAGCATTGTCATAGGCGTTATTAATACTCTCTTGTGAACACTCCTCTAATTGGTTAGTTTGGCAAACTGGAGTAAACTTCTCAAACGCTTTACTGTATCGTTTATTATAGGCTGGTCCATGATTTCCCATTTGATGAAGCACAATAAGAGTATCTCTATCTCCTCTTTTATTGATATAATTATCAAGCCCTATTAACATCCCCTCATCTCGACACTCTTCATCACAGATAGTATTGGTTTTTTCTGTTTTATAATCTTCAAAAGGAACACGCAATGCAACACCTTTAGAGTTAGAGTTATTGTCTCGCCAAAGTATATCTATTTTGTTGGTATGGTGTAGAACATCAAGAACATTTTCGGTGCTTATCCCCTTTTTATAGCTATACTCATCTCGGTTAAATATAGAAAACATACATGGAACAGAGTGTGCCGTAGATGTTCCACAAGAGCTAACATGAGGTAGGTTAATAATATGCTCTTTTTTTAAAAGAGGATTTGTCTCTCGTGAGTAACCATTTAAAGAGAAGTGGTCTGCTCGTGTGGCTTCTCCTACAACCATAATAACCAATTTTGGTTTTTTGTTTATATGGGTTATCTTTGCATCCAATCCAATGGATTTTAGTTCAACTTTGCCATTTTTAACACTTTTTGAAATATAGTCACCAATAGAGTATATCCAATAGGTTGGATTGGTGTAATAACGTAAAGGTTTATGCTCTCTAAAGAATGAGGTATAAAATTTACTAAATGAGAATAGTATTATCGTTATAACTAAAAATGATAAGAGTAGGGTTTTTATTTTTCTAAAAAGTTCTATTTTAAATGAATCAAATTGTACAGTTGTTCTGTATACAAAAAATGAAGGGAGCAGACCAAAAAATAGTAAATATATAATTATTTTTATATTAAATAGGTCAAGTGATTCTGGAAGGTCTGTCTGTATGGTATTTCGTATCATATCACTATCTATAACGATATGATAACAATTCATAAAATAGCTGGTTATAGATGAGGTTATAAGCATTAAAATCAAGATGGGTTTTGTTGTGTACCTACTACTCAATAGAGTAAATATAAATATCATAAATGTAAAAAGCAAAATAGATAAAGAGAGTATATAGATAATATTAATCCCTTCAAAAGGGTACACCTCTAGTACATTTTTAAAAAATGAGAAGTTAGAAAATAGTGTAAAAAAGAGAGCGATATTTATTATAAGTTTTGTTTGTGTCATATCTGTAATAGATTCTCCTTTTAAAAATTACTAAAATATTAGTAAATCTTTATGAAGAATCTATGAAGATATTTAACTCAACATCTCTTTAAAACTATAAAAAGCCTTAGTTTTTCGGATTAAACCATCTCTGTTGTCAACCAACCCATAACCACCTGCAATAAGTTGATGCCAATATACTTTTTCTATCTTTTTGCTCTTTTGGGCAATATCAAAATACTCTATCATATATTGGTTATATAGCTCCTCACTTATGCACTCTTTTTCAGAAGTTGGTGCATAGGGTGCTGTTCCACTTAGTGGCCAGTTGGCTTCTGTAAGATAGATGCTATTTTTTGTTTTGCTAGAGCTTTTTACAATGGTATCTAAAAACTCTATTTTGTTTTTAAAATCAAAAATCCCCATCTGAGTAGAGTAGGGGCTTCCTCTACGGTCAACATATAGAAGAGATGCTGTTTTATCATAGTGGATTGGATAGTTATTGAAAAGGGTACGAATGGTAAAGTGGTATTCAAAATCTATAATTGATGAGCCAATAAGTTTAATGTTTGGAAACTCTTTATCTCTTATCTCTTGAATAGTTTGATAAAATTTCAGATACTCCTCCATAGATACAAAAGCCCACTTTATTCTGTTAATAGCATTTCCTACCATAAACTCATTAGCTACACCTTGAAACTTTTTAAAAATAGTTGTTATATCTTTTTTAAGAAGTTGATGGTCTGTTATATGCTCTCTATCTTGGATAATAGTGATAAGTATCTCTCTGTCTGCTCCAAACCCTTTGGCAAACTCTACATAGCTATCTATATTTTTTATATCGTTTAGAAAAATTCTGATTTGTAGAGATTTTACTCCTAGCTCCTCTACCAATTTAAACTGCTCTTCGCCTTTATCTAAATTGACACACAATCCATAAAAAAGTTTGGATGTTGTAGGTTCGATTTTATCGAACGCTTTATTGGGCTTGGATTTGTCGTTCGATAAAATCGAACCTACGGATTTCAAGCTAAATTTAAGAAAAAGATAGGGAAAGTAGATGAGGTTGGTCGCTATTAGTTTTAAATAATCAAAACCATGACCTTTTCTTAGCTCTTTTTTTAATGTTCGTTTGAGTATATGTGGTTGGTCAGAGTAGTAGTCCCATGGAAATTGTTTAGACATTAAAGTTCCTATTAAAATTTAAATATTATATCAAAAGCGCATTAATTTGATTCAATTTTAAATTATGCTAAAATTATGTTATGAAAATAATAAATTCAATATCTTCAAAGAGATACCTATTTTTTATCTCTCAAGATTACAGTTTTCCCGTTTTACGACCTCTGCAAGATGCTATATTATCAAGAGGCGATAGTGTAAAATGGTTTATGTATGGGAAAGAGATACATAGAGAGTATCTTTTAGAGAGTGAAGCTAAACTAGAAACGATAGAAGAGCTTATAGCATATCAGCCTGATGCTGTATTTGTACCTGGGAATGTTGTTCCCTCTTTTATCTCTGGTTTAAAAGTAGAGGTATTTCATGGATTACCAAGCACCAAAGCTAAAAAAAATGGACAACTCTATCATTTTATCATTAGAGGTATGTTTGATTTATACTGTACACAAGGAAAGAGTTCTACCAAGCCTTTTAAAGAGTTAGCAGAAAAATATAGATATTTCAATGTAACAGAGACAGGATGGTGTAAACTTGACCCTCTATTTCCTATTGAACAAAGAGAGAATCAAGAAAAAACAATCTTTTTTGCATCTACCTTTAGCCCCCGTTTCTCTAAAGCAAAACTTCTTTTTCCTCTACTATTAAAGATGATGAAAAATTATAACTTTAAGTGGTATATTACACTGCATCCCAAAATGGATGAAGAGACAGTATCTCTTTATAAAAATATAGATATGGAGAATGTTGAGTTTGTCGAATCTATTAATCTATTAAAGGCTTTTAAAAATTCAGACATGATGTTGTGTGATACTTCATCTATTATTTATGAGTTTTTAACTCAAAAAAAGCCTGTTATGACGTTTCAGACAGAAAAAGAGGAAGCCTCTGTTATCAATATAACAGAGATAGATAAGTTAGAGAGTGAAATTTTAACTCTATTGGATAATTTAGATAGAAACAGAGAGAATATCGAGAATCATATAAAGGAGTTTCACCCTTATAGTGATGGTAAATCAAGTCAAAGAGTTTTAGATGCTGTTGAGAAGATGTTAGAGGGTAAGAATCTTCCTAAAAAAAGAAAGCCCTTAAACATAATTAGAAATTTTAAATTGCGTAAAGAGCTTGGATATTGGAAGTTTTAACAAATAAAGGAGTTAAATGGTCTGTTTAAAACATAAGGAGCGTAAATTTATTTGCGTTAAAAAGAGTATTTTATATACACTACTCTATGGACTCTTGTTTAGCACAATACTCTTATCTATGGATTGGTTTTATGCTCTAAATAATGAGTATTTTACCTTTGAGTTTACTTCTAAAGAGTTTTTTAATAAAATGGTTCTTTTAGGGGTGATAATCTCTCTTGTATCAAAATCAAAAACTAGAATAATACTTTATTTACTTATTTTATTAAGTTCTTTTGTTCAATATGTACACTTTTCTTATTTTGGTAAAAATATTTCTGCTATTGAGTTTTATCTATTGGGTACGAATTTACATGAAACTGTTGAAGTTTTTTCAACAATGGTTAATATTATATTTATGCCTCTAATTCTTGTTTTCGTGGCTTTTTTATTGTTATTTTTTCTTGACCGATATATTGCTGTTCGTTCTTTTAAGTATAAACACGGATTGAAGATAGTTTTAATTGCTATATTGATTTTAAATGTAGAGATTTTTTATCTTACTAATATCAAAGTAGGCAAATTAAAACATCATCAAAGTAAATTGATATATCCACTTATAAATCGTCACTCATCACGAAACTTTTTTATTAGTGCAAACTATTTTATATTTGGAATTTTACCTAAAAAGATTTCTCATAAGGGAGCTGTTTTCCCTGTTCTTGAAAAGCCAAAGAGTGAAGATAACAGCACTCAACGGACAGTTATTTTAGTTATAGGAGAGAGTCTTCGTTACGATACTTTCTCGTTACATGATAATAAATTAACACCCAAACTACAAAGTCTAAAAGAAGATAAAAACTTTTTCTACAAAAAAGTCTATTCTGGAGGTACAATGACAAAAGTCTCTGTAGCTACATTAATTAATCGTCTTAAATATCCAAGTGGATTAAAACAGATTTCAGAGGAAGATAATTGTCTGTTTAAGTTGGCGAAGGGGAATAATTACTCTACCTATTTTCTTTCAGCTCAAACAGGTTATCATTTACAAATTATACACGATTTGGTATGTCCAAAATATATTGATAAATTAATAGACAGAGACAGTTTCTCTAGTTATATAAAACCAAAAGGTTATGATGGTGATTTACAAACTCTACTATCTAAATTAGATTTATTAAAGAGAAATAATTTTATTGTACTGCAACATCGAGGCTCACACTCTCCTTATGAAAAACAGTATCCAAAAGAGTTTGACAAATACAGCAGTTATGAAAACACAGCTCTTTACACTGATAATTCTCTTTATAAACTTATAAATTATGTCAAAGATAACACAAAAAATGAGACATTTATCTTTTATGTTTCTGACCATGGAGAGCTATTGGGAGAAAATGGTAAGAAAGGTCATGGACATTTGGTAAAAGAGGTTTATGAAGTTCCATTTTTAATGTACACCAATAGCAAAGATAAGAGACTTAAAGAACAATTTAAATATATAAAAAACCATTATGATATTTCAAATTATATTTTGTCTTTACTTGGATATAAAGCAGATTTAATTAAAGATGAAGATAGAAGACTCTATATTTTAAATGCCGACTTAGATGGTTTTTCAGGCTATGGAGTAATTGATATAAACAGCAGTATAGAATCAGAAATAGAGATAAAAAGGTATTAACCTTTTATCTTTTTAAATCTCTTTTTATTGGCAAGATAGTTTGCCTCCTCTTTTAAAGCACCTTCAAGTGCTTTCTGTAGCTCTACTTCATCTAATTTTGAAATTTTTGCATAGTGTTGAACCATTAATTGGTTATCTTTCTCGCTCTTGGTTAGTTTAGAGATACTTTTCATTCTTAACTTGGTGTCAAGTTCAATAAACTGCATACGGTTCACATCAATAATTGAAAAGAGATAGGTAGAGCCTATTTTTCTGACTAAAATATTACCAGGAGAGTAGTCTATATGGTAGACTTTTTTCTTGTGTAATTTATAGGTATACTCTATAAACTGTTTTAAAATATTCTCTCTATCTTCAAAATTTTCATCTGCAAAAACAGCCCGTATCTCAAAATCAAAATTAAACAAATCAGAGATATAAAAACTCTCTTTAAATCTAAAATGTGTAGGAAACTCTATGTAGCCTACAGGTTCGGGGGTGTGAATATCAAGTTTTCGTAGTTGAATGGAGTTTTGAAATGAACGTTTGGCTTTTGAGTCCCTAAAAAATCTATAAACAATTTGGTTAAGCATATGAGGTGTTTTAAAAGATTTAACCACATACTTTTTACCTTCAAACTCTACTATTTTAATGATATTCCGTTTATCATAGATAACTTGGTTCTCTTTTTGATTAAAATATAGTTTTATATTGGTTACAAAATCTTTTAGTCGTTCATTTGGGCATTCGTAGGTCATGGTCTCTCCTGTAGGGTGCTGTTTTCAACGCACCGTTAATTAAAATTAGCAAAAAAAAGAGTTCTCCCGAAAGGGTTAAAAAAGCCTTTCGGGGAGATGTTATTTTATGAGTATTTGGTTTTTTGGTGCGTTGAAAACAGCACCCTACGCATTTTTTCATATTATTTTTCTTTTTATTACATTATATATACGCTCTGACACTCTGCCATCTATCTCTCCACATATATCTTTGGCAAACTCTAAACGTTTAGATTCTAATTTTGATGGGTTATTTAGTGCCTCTTTTGTATACTCTATGGTCTCTTTATAGCTTTTTGCAATATCTAAAATGGTTCTGTATTTCTCTTTTGATTGGTCAATTCGTTTGGTTAACTTCCACGGCATTAAATAGTAAGACCAACGCAGTTTAAAATATTGGTTTGATACGACAGGTTTGTTGAGTGAAGCAAATTCAAACATGGCAGAGCTCTCATCACTTATCATCACATCAGATGTAGCTAAAAATGGAATTAAGTTATATTCACTAAGTGGCAAGATGGTACAGTTTGGATATTGCTCCCATATTTTAAATTTTTTTAGATGATTTTTGTATTTTTTACGTTCATAAGTAAGGTAGTGTGGCTTAACCCAAATATTGTACTCTTTAAACTCATTAGGAAAATCATCAGCCATCTTTTCAATAGAAGAGGGGAAAAAGGTTGGTGCGTATAGAATGGTTTTTCTATTTTTATCTAAACCATATCTTTTAAATAGTTCATCTTTTTGCTCTTTAGTAAAGTTCACTATCCCATCAAATTTAGAGAAACCTACTAGAGCCAATTTATCTTCATATTGAGGGTAGAGTGATTTAACTCTACTGTATTTTTGAATACCCTCAGCAATATAAATATCAAAGTACTCTACCGAAGAGAAAAAAGAGGTAGATTTTGCCCCTATACCATGCTCTAAAAAAACAGTTAAGGCTTTTAGTTCTTTGGCTCTCTCATAAGGGTTGGCAAAAAAGATAACATCTGCTTGGTTATCAAAAAGAATCTCCTCTCCAAAAAAGTACTTTAGATTGTTCTTTTTGGCTATAAACTGCATATTTTCAGAGTTCTGTTTGGTTGATAAAATATAGAT
>Ga0256827_10003362_pt1 | contig 10161 bp, 9 predicted proteins | sample CV84metaG_FD_185977 | JGI IMG/M metagenome (GOLD analysis project Ga0256827, IMG submission 185977) | Hydrothermal vent microbial communities from East Pacific Rise, Pacific Ocean - CV84 | ecosystem: Environmental > Aquatic > Marine > Hydrothermal vents | place: Pacific Ocean: East Pacific Rise...
TAAAAACATTTTGTTTGTTTGTTTGTTTGAATATAAAATTCATTGCATATCCATAGATATGGAATTAATTTTATGTAAAAAAAAGAAAGGAAAAAGATGAGATTTTTATATGTCATTTGGTGGTGTAATTGGCATTACACCAAAATGATAGCTCATCTGCTTGCAACGAGGATAATCATTTCGTTTTAATGTAAATTTATTCTTTCAATACGTTTTATCCCTTCACGATTTAATACTACTCTAAAACGGTTATATTCAACACCTACCTCCGTATAAAACTCTTGAATAATATTAATATAATATACTCTATCCCCTTTTTTTTCTATTATTTCGCCATCTTTTATCAAATAATATTTTTTTTGAGGATTATCCATTTGTTGTATCATTCTATGAAAATTTATTCTTGTAATATCAGCTAAACTATTAAGATTCTCATTTTTAAGACCTTTTTTAAATTTTTTCTCAAAAATATTCACCCGTTTTTTATATTGAATTATATATTCACCAAGCTCCTCAAACCCTTTCTCAAAAAGCTTTTGTTTTAATCTTATATGCTTTATTTCTTTACTAAGTTTTGAGTTTACAACAAAACCGAAGTTCTCTTTAACAACTCCAATTTTATGATTCTTTGTACTATAAATATTAAGTTTATAATCATAAAAAATACTATTTGCTTTGCTTACAAAAAAGTAGCCAAATATACTTTTAATCCTATCTTTAAGCATATAACTTAAAACAAGAGCAACTAAAAATGGTAATGTAAAATTTCCATATTTTTGTTGATAATAAAACGCAACAGAAGTAGAAAAAACCATTGCAAAACCAGCTACAATAGCAAATAAAGTTTGTTCAGCAATTGCACCATCTTTTTTCCGTTCTTTTTTTAAAAACAATATACTATCTATATATTTCTTTAATTGACTTCTTGTATGAAGTAATTTTTCGTTATCAACTAAATTACTTGGTACTGTTTTATATAATTGTGCAATTCTATATTTTTGTTCCTGTTCAACTATCGACACAATTGTTGAAAATATTTTAGCATCTATTTTAGTTCGTTTATTCTTTAAATAATTATACAAAATAATAAAATTATACTCTACCATATTACTCATAAACTCATCAACAAATAACAATATTCTCAGCTCTTCAGCATCTAATTTGTTTTTGTTTTTATCGAGTAATAGTCTATATTTTTTCCGAATATCATTTATTAAATGAATTATTTCTTCCAATTCTTTTGTATCATCTTTCGAAATATTTTTTCGTGAATTCCGTATAGTTTTTCTAACTGCACTACTAAATATAGACCCAAATAATTTGCATTGTGTAACAAATATAGCCTTGCTATTTCTTGATTTATTATCAGATATTACATCTTTTATATTTATTTCTAATTTTTTAATTAAACTATTTTCGTCTTTTACTATATCAAAAAGTGTATATTCTGGAGTATTATACCTAATATTTACTTTTGCATCACTGTAAAAGTCAGATTTAGAGTAAGTTTGCTCATTAATATTTAAACCATCAGGTATAAATAAATATGTATGAACATCGTATTTTGTTTTTCTCTTTTGAGAAAAACTTTCATAAATCAGTTTAATTTCTACCGAAAATTTATCGTGTATTTTAACTATATCCTTTATCATTATTATTAGTGTAAATAATACTAAACACGTTGTTATACGGATATTTTAGAGGATTAGTTTTATAAAAAACTAATATACTTAGGGTCTGCTGAAAAGCTCTGAGGTGTATTAGATTTTTATTTTCTGAAAAAAACATTCTGATTGCGAACAACACCTTAAAACTTGGCATGAAACAGCAAAAAATTCAGAATGGTTTACACCTAATAAAATTAAGCAAACATAAGCGGGTGTTAATACAAATATTTTATTAAATTTATAATATTATACATTAGGGACAATATAAGATAAGCATAAAAATTAATGGCACAAAATTCACCAATTTTTATAAGGATTTTTAACTAACATGGAATTATAATATTTAGCAATTCCTGTAATGTTCTCTCCTAACCAAATAGGTTTCTCAAATACCGTATTTTCTGATGGTAATTCTATTTCAGCAATAACTAAACCTTCATTATCGCCATAAAACTCATCAACTTCAAAAAACAAATTATTGTTTGCAGGAATAATAAATCGAGTTTTTTCTATTATACTATATTCACAAAGTTTAAATAAATCATTGACCTCATCTACAGGTATTTCCTTCTCCCACTCGTATCGAGTTAATCCACTTTTACTAGCTTTACCTTTAATTGTAATATAAGCATTTTTATCAGTAATTCTAATTCTAACAGTGCGTTCAGGTACTATCGACAAATAGCCCTGCTTAATATATATTTTCTTTTGAGAAAAGGCTTTAAAATCTGCTTTAACTAAAAACTTATGTTCAATTTCTTGTGCCATTTACTAAGATATAAATAACAAAAGTAATAATTTTTAAATACTACTTTTACCTGCAATAGATTGTTTTGAATAAAGTATATCAAACAAACGACCTTGGTCTATTATTCCTTTTGTTTTCTTATTTTTTAATACAACAATAGTACTTTCATCTTTTTCTACTCTAACAAGTAAACTTTGATAACCATACCACCAGCCTGCATGATACAACACTTTCCCTGCTTTTTTACTATTATACATTCTCCATCCGTAACCATAATTTTTTCTTGCCCATTTACGCTTACCCATAGGTTGAAAAGCTTGAACCAAGTTTGAATATTTAATAATTTTATTTTCGTACAAACCTTTATCCCATTTATATAAATCTTCAATAGTTGAATAAACACCTTTATCGCCAGTAACACCATTTAAAAATATATTATCAGCTTTTCTTCGTCTAGTTTCGTAACCTACAGCTATAGTTTTTGGCAAACAACATTTTCCTTTAACATAAATAAAAGTATTATCCATTCCTAAAGGTTCAAAAATATTTTTCGCCATATAATCTTCAAAAGGCAAACCACTTATTTTAGACACAATTGAAGACAAAACCATATATCCAGTATTACTATAATTAAATCGCCTACCTGGTCTATAATACCGTGGTGGATGCTTTTCCTCCAAACATTTTATTGCTTGGTCGTTATAAACAGCACTATCTTTATTTGTAAAAAAATGGTCACATAAATATATATAATTTGGCAAGCCCGATTTATGAGTTAATAACATGTGAATTGTTATATCTTTATAAGGGAAATCAGGGAAAAATTTCTGAATTGTATCATTATAACTTATTAATCCTTTTTCTACAAGTTGCATTATAGCAACAGCTGTAAATTGTTTTGATACTGATGCTATTTGAAATTGAGAATCAAAATGTAAAGAATCGCGTTTTCTTAAATCGCAATAGCCAAAACATTCTTTGTAAATAACTACTCCTTTTTGAGCAACTAAAACATTTCCATTAAAAATTCCTGCTTTATTTAAATGTCTGAAATATTTATGAAATTTTTCAGCTTTTTCATCAGCATTTAATTCTGCTAAAATTGCTTCTAAACTATCATTATTAATTTCTTGAATTACAATAGCTGAGTCAACAATTACTTCATTATTAATATCTGAGTTTTCTTCCTTAGGAGAAGTGCATTGAACAACTAGTATAGAAATACAAAGTAAGGAAAATCTTAATATTTTTTTTATCATAAGATGTGTAAAATATTGAACAAATATAGAAAACGTATAAATCAATTCAAATTATTTTTTACTAACAACAAAATAATATACTCAAACCAAATAGTTTTTTTGGTTTTTCTACTTTTTCTTTTTCCTTTTTTATTTGCTTAAAATTTTAAGCTCTAAAAAAGAAAAAACAAACCCGTATAAATTCCCTAAAAGCTAAATGGATTGAGTATACTACACTAAACAACAATTCATACGTTTAATTACAACTACATTATAAAAAAATAAAAAACATTTTTTTATAATAAGAAACTTTATACTTTTATAAAAAATAAAACAAATAAAATGGAAGATTTAAAGAATTATATTGAAGAAAATAAAGACAGGTTTTTAGACGAATTGTTTGGATTAATTAGAATACCATCAATAAGTTCTATTGAGGCAAACAAACCTGATATGTATAAAGCTGCTGAATATTGGAAAAAAACATTATTAGAAGCTGGCGTTGACAAAGCAAATGTTTACGAAACAGAAGGAAATCCTGTAACTTACGGCGAAAAAATTATTGACCCTAATTTACCAACTGTTTTAGTTTATGCTCATATGGATGTTATGCCTGTTGACCCTATTGATTTATGGAACACCGACCCTTTTGAACCAGTAATAAAAGATGGTAAAATCTGGGCTCGTGGTGCTGACGATGATAAAGGTCAGGGTTTTATGCACGCAAAAGCTTTTGAGTATATGGTAAAAACCAACCAATTACCATGTAATGTTAAATTTATGATTGAAGGAGAAGAAGAGATTGGCTCTCCAAATCTTCCAAAATGGTGTATAGACAATAAAGAAATGCTTAAAGCAGATGTAATATTAGTTTCTGATACTGGTATGATTTCGCCTAAAATTCCATCAATAACAACAGGATTAAGAGGTTTAGCATACTGGGAAGTTGAAGTAACAGGTCCGGAAAGAGATTTACACTCAGGTTTATTTGGTGGAGCAGTTGCAAATCCTATTAATATTTTATCGAAGTTAATAGCAGAAATGCTTGATGATGATAATAAAATTACAATTCCAGGGTTTTATGATGATGTAGTTAAAATATCTGATACTGAACGTAAATTACTTGCAGAAGCACCACATAACGACAATGATTATAAAAATGCTATTGATGTAATGGAGCTGTTCGGCGAAAAGGGTTACACAACCACTGAAAGAACAGGAATACGTCCTAGTTTTGATGTTTGTGGAATATGGGGAGGCTATACAGGTGAAGGTGCAAAAACAGTACTTCCATCAAAAGCATATGCAAAAATATCTACTCGTTTAGTTCCTAATCAAGACCATAAAAAAATTGCAGATTTATTTGCAAAGCATTTCGAAAGTATTGCACCAAAATCGGTAAAAGTTAAAGTTACTTCGTTACACGGTGGTCAGGGTTATGGTTGTTCGGTTGAATTACCCGAATATAAAGCAGCAGAAAAAGCTTACGAAAAAGTTTATGGCAGACGCCCCGTACCTGTACGCAGTGGTGGTAGTATCCCTATTATTTCATCATTCGAAGAAATACTTGGAATAAAATCAATATTAATGGGATTTGGTTTAGAGTCTAATGCAATACACTCTCCAAACGAAAACTACCCTTTAGAACAGTTTTTTAACGGAATAAATACCATACCTTATTTCTACAAATATTTTGTAGAATCAAATAAGTAATTTACAACTTAAAAAGTAAGAGGCTGTTTTAGAAGTACCTTTGCACTGTCATTCTGAGCAAAGCGAAGAATCTACACTTGTGATTATCAAAAAAATAATAGATTCTTCACTACGTTAAAAATGACAATAATGAGCCTTTTAAAACAGTTTCTTTTTTTATTCACTAACAAAAACCTATATTTGAAATACAAATATTACATATTATTATTCTTAATTAGCTTTTTTATAAAAGATGTTTCAGCTCAGTGTAAAGTTAAAAATAATACTTTTAAAAATAATGAATTTATAAAATATCAAGTATATTACAATTGGGGTTTTATATGGCTTAAAGCTGGCGAAGTAACGTTTAATGCTAAAGACACCACTATAAACAATATTGAGTTATGGAAATTTATTAGTACTGGGAAATCTTATCCATCATACGATTGGATTTTTAAAGTACGCGACAATTTCGAATCAATTGTTTATAAAAAAGACCTAAAACCCCTATATTACCACAGAAAAACTTTAGAAGGCGGGTTATTAACTGATAACGAGTATATATTCAATCACAAAAAGAAGAAAATTTACACTTCTACATACAACTCAAAATCAGAACTAAAAAAAGATACACTAAAATTAACTGATTGTATTTTCGATGTACTTTCTGCCACATATTTTACACGAAGTTTAAATTTTTCTAATATGAAAATAAACGATTCAATACCCATTACAACAGTTATGGATAATGAAAAAATTAATATTTATGTAAAATACCTTGGCAAAGAAGAAATAACTCATAAAAACAAAAAAAAATACAACACAATTAAGTTTAGTACAACTGTTGCTGAAGGCTCTGTTTTTAAAGGAGGAGAACAAATTATTGTTTGGGTTAGTGATGATAAAAATAAAATTCCTATACTTATAAAAGCAGATATTATTGTTGGTTCAGTAAAAGTATATATTATAGAAAAAAACAACTTAAAATATAAGTCCTCATTTTAGTCTAAACTTGTTATTCATATATATTTTGCAGTTACTTATTTAATAATTATCTTTGTTCTAAATATAAATTATTAACAATGAGAAAAGCACTATTATATAGAAGTTTAATTATAATAACATTAGTAGGGGTTATTTCATCTTGTGGAAATTCACCAACAATTATTGAAGAAGACTCTGACTTATCTGCTAATGACACAATTACCGAACAATTAACTGAAATTATTACTCAATTTAAGATGCCATCTCCTATCGAAGTTTATATATCCTTATGGGAAGATGAAACTAGATTTACAAAAGAAGCATTAAACCCAACAGAGAATATTAGTAAATATAACACAAGCGCAAAAAAAGCAATAAATTTAGGCATTTACGCTTCTGATGTGGCATACTGTAGTGTTTACGACAAAAACCAACTAACTATGGGGTACTTTGCCGTTTCTAAAAAATTAGCTGACGATTTAGGTTTAGCAGAAGGATTTGATGATAAATTTATGTCTAGAATTACAAATAATCTTGATAATGCCGATTCGCTATATACTATTTCTAACGAATCGTACATTCAAGCCACATCATATTTACAAAATAATGGACAAACTCAACTTTTACCTTATATTACTTTTGGTAGCTGGTTAGAAAGTGTTCATTTAATTATTTCATCTATTAAAACATATAATGAAAATAGCACTGCAATACAAATACTTAACGACCAAGGTCCTTTATTAGAAAATCTAGTTGATTATTTCAAATCTTTAGGAGCTAATAACGATATTAAAAGTATTTATTCAGACTTACAATCTCTTCAAAACATTTACGACAAATCAATTGATAATGAATCGGGTATTATTTCTAAAACACAGTTTAACGATATTAAATCTAAAATAAGCGAAATTAGAAGTAAATGGTCTAATTAATAGTAATTATAAAGTACATTAAAATGAAAAAAATATTAATAATAATATTCGGCATATCAATAGTTTTACTCTCAGTAAATAAAGTAAATGCCCAAGATTGCCAAGGTAGCGATTATTGCGATGTTAAAGATTTGGGTGATTACAATTACGAATCTCAGTCTGTTTTTGGATTTGCATATCCTGGCGATACAGTTATTATTAAAACTGCAATTTATGCTAATAAAAAGTATAGTTTTTTGGTATGCGGAGAACCAAGTTTAGGCGATTTACAATGGAAAATTATAAAACCTGTAAGAAAAACAAAAAAACTTGTCGAAAAAACTAGAGTTGATACAACTGTTATTTACAAAATGACAACTGAGTACGACGATGAAATGGGAGAAGATGTTGAAGTTGAAATGACTGACGATGACGGGAATATGATTGTTGATAAAATTGAAATTACAAAAGATACAATTTTTAAAAGTATTAGATATACCGACGAGGTTATAATGTTTTCTAGCACAAAAGCTCCTAACTGGGTAAAAGGAACAAGAAAAACGCAACGCATTTGGGTTAAATTTGTAATACCAAATACCGCAGAAGACGATGGTGGTTGCTATGGCGTATATATTGGTAGAATAAATACCGCAAATAGTAAACGTAAGTTTAAAAGAGGTAGACGTTAGCCTAATACGAGATGATTAAACCAAATAGTTTTTTCACATATAAAGTTTTTGTCTTTATTGTTTCATCAATAATACTGTTTTCATCGTGTACTAAAGAGGAAGAAGAAACAAGCCCTAACGATAATACTATTATTACAGGTGAATGGAAATGCAACGATAGTGAAAGCGAAAATGGAATTTATGGTGCACAATCTTTCACAATAGACATTTCTAAAAATACTAATAATTATACCATAAGCAACTTTGGAAATTTAGGTATTAATGCTGAAGTTACTGCTCAAATTTCAGGCTCATCAATTACCGTTAGCGAACAAACTATTGATGATATTACAACCCATGGAACTGGTACATTTACCAACAATAGCGAAACTGTAAATTTCACATATTATCTCGATAACGAGAAAATTAAATCTGTTTGGAATAAAAATTAGCTATTTTTCAATATAGAGCATATCATTTTTTTATAAAAATTGGCGATTTAACAGAAAAATTTGTAAAATTGTAAAAAAAAACAACAACAATGAAAAAAATATTATTAACTCTAACTACGGTATTTACAGCAATTATATCTTTTGCTCAAATACAATCTAACTGTAATGTACCAAGCATATTATACACTGAGTACGACGAAGCAGTTACAGACCTTGCTATAAGACGAATGTATCAAGTAAACTCGCCAGATACAGTATATATTACAGTACCACAAACACAAAAAGATACTATTTGGGAAGGGCTTGCGGCTATTTTTAATGCTCCTTCTTTGATTGGTTGGGATTCTGTTTTTAACAAATTTTGTGTGAAACAAACATGGTTTAATGTATATTTTAATAGAAACGCAAATGTTAGGCTAGACACAAATTATGCTTGGACACATAATTGGCTGAACGAAGAATTAATAACCGGATATACAGAGTTAGACAATTTTATTTCAAACAATGAATTTATTTATGTCAGTAAAAATACTTATCCTTCAAATGGAATAACGCTTCAGACTGAAAGTTCAAAATACATGAATTACAAAGCATTTTGTGATAGTCTTATTAATTTTGATGGAATTATAACTGCCTATTCACCTCAAATAGTTTTATTAGATGGTAATATTATTACCTATAATAAAATAAATGACACAAAATATTATGATTTCAATATAAGATATGGTGGTGATTGTCAAGCTGGCTGCGTTAACTCACATATTTGGAAATACAAAGTAAACCAAAACTGCTCTGTTGAGTTTTTAGGAATAGAAGAAACTATTAATGATTCAGAACCTTTTCCTGCACCAACAAACTGTAATATTGCTACAACAATAGTAAATACTAAAGAAAACAATTTAGAGCTTTCAATTTATCCTAACCCTGCCAAAAACACTTTATTTTTGGAAATTAAAAATTCAGAATTAAAAATTAATAATTATAATAAAAACACAAGTGTTTTTATTTACGATGTTTATGGTAGAGTTGTAAAACAAAGCGTCATTGCTAGGAGGAACAACGTGACAATTCCCTCAGATAAGCAGATTACCACGTCGCAAGCTCCTCGCAATGACGTGCTAATTATTAATATTTCTACCTTACAAAAAGCTGTATATTTCGTAAAAGTTGATAATAGTGTTGCAAAATTTATTAAAGAATAAAAGTTTGCTATGAAACGCATAACATATTTTTGCAAATAATGAGTAAAATATTACAACGATAATATTTTACTCAATTCATCTAAAGTTTCAGGTTTACCTGCATCAATCCAATATTTTGAATTATCGATATACCCAATAATTTTATGTGTTTTAGATAGCTCAATATATGCTTTTGTAATAGAAAATTTAGTATTTTGTTTTTCTTTTAAAAGTTCAAATATTTTTGTTGATAATACCTGTATACCACTAAAAGCATAATCTGAAACATTTGGCTTTTGTTGTGTTATAATTTCTTCTCCTGTATTAATGTTTTTCCAACCACACATTGTGGCATCATCAGAAAATAATAAATACCTCGAAGTTCTTCTATTTCTAACAACCAAAGTAGCTAAGGCTTTTGTTTGCTTATGTTTTAGTACTGCTTCTGATAAATTTAAGCTCGTGTAAATGTCAGTGTTATAAACAACAAAATCATCAACATCAGAGAAAAAGTGTTTAGCTTTTAATAAACCACCACCCGTTTCAAGCAACTTATTTCGCTCATCAGAAAACTCTATATTAATATTAAACGAATTATTTTGTTTTACATAATCAATAAT
>Ga0256827_10003363_pt1 | contig 10158 bp, 10 predicted proteins | sample CV84metaG_FD_185977 | JGI IMG/M metagenome (GOLD analysis project Ga0256827, IMG submission 185977) | Hydrothermal vent microbial communities from East Pacific Rise, Pacific Ocean - CV84 | ecosystem: Environmental > Aquatic > Marine > Hydrothermal vents | place: Pacific Ocean: East Pacific Rise...
CGACATTTGATTTGCCCCGTTTTGACAACTCTGCCATGGATGGTTACGCTGTTAAGGTGGCAGATGCAGGAAAAGAGGTGGTCTTAAAAGAGGTAACCTATGCTGGTGATGTGGCAGAAGAGGGCTTTAGTGAAGGGGAAGTGGTTAAGATTATGACGGGAGCCCCTACCCCAAAAGGGTGTGAAGCAATTGTTGCCATTGAGACGGTTGAGGTGATGGCTTCGGGAATTAAACTTCCTACTGATATTAAAATGAATAATTTTATTCGTTGGAGGGGAGAAGATATTAAAAGTGGCCCCTCTTTTCTGTTTGCCAAAACCAAAGTGACAGGGTATACCTTGGCACTGTTGGCTTCTCAGGGCATTACACACATTGAGGTCTACCGACAACCTAAAGTGGTTATTTTTAGTACAGGTGAAGAGCTAAAAGCCCACTATGAGAAGATAGAAGAGCATCAACTCTACAACTCAAATGCCCCCATGTTTGTAGCTCGTGCCAAAGAGTTAGGGTGTGATGTCTCGTTTATCTCAACAGCTGGTGATACATTGGAGTCGTTAAAAGAGGCTGTCGTTAATGCCAAAGATGCTGACCTTATTTTAACCTCAGGAGGCGTCTCTGTGGGCGATAAAGATTTTACCAAAGAGGCGTTTAGCCAGCTAGGAATGGAGACTTACTTCTCAGGAGTAGAGATTAAACCAGGAAAGCCAACAACATTTGGAAAACTAGATAACTGTATTGTGGTCAATCTTCCTGGAAACCCTTTGGCTGGCATGGTAAACTTTGAGATGTTTGTTAAGCCTACCATTGCCAAACTCTCAGGGGCAGAGCGTTTTTATCATGGGTTAATTGGCACCAAAATGAGAAGTGACTACAGGTTAAAAGCAGGGAAAAACAGTGTCATTTTAGGAGAGTGGAATGGAGACTCTTTTGAGCCATTATCAAACCAAAAACCAGGAATGGTTGCCCCTATTGGTAAAGCAGACGGAATGATAGTCACTACCAAAGAGGTAGAGTTTTTGGCAAAAGAGCAAGAGGTTAAGATGATAGCGATAAAATTTAATTTTCAGAGTGAGGTGAAAGAGGATTTTTTCATACGTCTCTAAAAATGTTTTAAAATCTCTTTTTTTAACCTCTTAAAATCTTGGCTCTCTACCTCTTCAAGTTGGTAGATGAGTCGTGTAAGTTGTCTGTTTTTTTGAAAATAGGGCATGAGCTTTTTTAGAAGCTCTTCTCTGTTGTTAGAACGTTTTAGCTCTCTTCTTACAATATTTTTTTCATTATTTTTACTCTGTTTAATTCCAAACCAAAGAGGTAACAGAAGTAGAAGTAAAGCCCACCAGTAGCGTTGAGGAGTAGGCTCTTTTTTAAGACCATTTATAACTTCTATCTTAAACAATGGCGTTGTTAAAATATCAATTTCTTTTGTTCTCTGGTTGTAATATTTTAGTACAATAGGAGGAATGGAAAAGCTCTGATTTGAGAGAATATCAAAACTTTTTTCATACTCTGTGGGACTTTTTTCATAGATAGTTGTGCGAGGAATATTGAGCGTTAAAAAGGCTAAATTAGGAATATTCCCTTTGCCTTTAACCCCTACTACAAAATGAATTGGCTCTCCAAGTTTGGTAGCATTTTTATTGACACTTGCATAGAGTTCATACTCTCCTGTAATGGTAATGCCTTCAGGTAGAGGCTGAATCGTCACCTTAATAGGCTTAGTAAAAATGTCAAACTTTTTGAGGTACTTGTTTTGGTTGTAACGTCCTTGATACTGCTTCTCTATCATCTCTATGTGTGTTTTTAGAGGAGGTAGCGTGAAGAGTCCTGCTTTTTTAGGTGTGAGTTGATAACGTTGTAAAACCTGCCATGAACCATTGTTCTTTTTGAACTCTTTATCTTCTAGCAGTTGACTCTCAAAATTCTCAAAATTTGGCTCTTGAACCTCATACTCCTCTAGGTTGTCGTAAGTAAATTTAAGGGTTAGTGTAAACTTCTCGCCTACCATTGGTTGTGGGTTATCCAGACGCATTGTAAAACTGTAGGCATGAATATAGAGTGTTGTTGTGATGAGTATTAAAAAAAATCTACCAAGAGAGGTTTGCATCGAGACTCCTTTTGGTTGTTGTTATTTTCTGTAGATATATTGGTGATTTACGATTTGTAACTTTTTGAAACCACCTCTCCTCTTCGCTGGGCATAAACTTATGTAGCTTTATGGCGTAGTTTGAAAAAGGAGTATTTTGTGCGTAGGCATTCTCTCCTATGGCTTTAAATTTCAGTTTTTCATATTTTTTATGCAGGTTTTTTCGCTCTTTTTTAAGTGCCATTGTTACTATTTGTAGATTCTCTTGGGTCATCTTAGTCGGGTTGAGAGCAAACGATTTTTGATAGGACTCTTTGGCAAACTTTAGTTTGTGTTGTCGTGCGTAGGCTGTGCCGATGTTGTAGTAGACTTTGGCATCCATCTTTTGATTAACACCCAACGCTTTTTGGTAGTGTCTTATCGCTTGGTGATACTGCTCCTTTTTATAGAGGGCATAGCCAAAGTTGTACTCTATTTTGGGCTTAAGCTCTACCTGTTGGTACGCCTCTATGGCTTGGGTGTAGTTATGCTCATTCATCGCTTTTTGGGCTTGGTAAATGTGCCAAAAGTCAAACACCTCTGCATGAAGAGATGAGGGTTGAAAATAGAGTAAACCAAGCATTAAAGTTATTCTCCTTAACGGAAGAAAAAAGAGTGTTAGCAGAAGCAGAGCCACCATTAAAGGGTAGTGAAAATACTCCTCATATTGAGGAAGTTTAAGCTCTAGCTTTTGAGAAGAACTCTCTTGAGTGTTGATATGTTCAATAATCTTGTTCACATCCTCATCTGACCATGAAAAAGGTTGGTATCGTCCTGATGATTCATGACAGAGGCTCTGTATAGGGTGGTTAGTTTTAGGTGTTATGGCTAGAATAGAGAGGGTAATATTTTTAGATTTTAAATAGTTCAACTCTTCTGCTCGTGAAACCTCTTCCCCTCCATCGCTCAATAAAACTATATCTCTGTTTTGATGATTTTCAAGTAAAGAAGCACTCGCTTCTAATGCTGAGAAGAGGTTACTGTTTGGGGCGAATTTTTGGGTAATGTTGGCATCTTCTAAAAGTTGCAAAAGAAGTTCACGCTCTTGGGTTAGGGGGTAGAGCATATAGGCATCGTTGGCATAGAAAATGAGACCAATCTTGTAACCTATCGCCTTTTCAACAAAGCGTAACGCTTTCGCTTTAGCAAACGCTTTTCGTGAGGGGAAAATATCGGTTTTGTTCATCGAGTGTGACATATCTATGGCGACAACAACAGAGGGGCTGTTTTGAGTAACTTCTAAAGTCTTTAAAGGCTTAACAGGTCGTGCAAGAGCAACAATAAAAAGAGTAACCACCACTAAAAAGAGATACCTTTTGGTTTGAGCGTTAAAGGTTCTGTTGGTAACAAAGAGTTTTTTTTGTATCTCTTTATTCATCAGACTCTTTAACGGGTCATCACCTTTAGCGATAGAGCGAATAAAGAAGAAAAATGGAATGAGGAACAATATCAGAAACATTGGTGTTTGAAAAAACATCTAAATCACCTCTCTTTTTTTAGAGACAAAGAGTAAAACAACAGCACAAAGTAGAGCAAGGGCTAAAAGGTATTGGTAATAATGTTGAGGTAGAGAGAGAATTTGGTACTCAATGCTACTCTTCTCTAAGGTATCAATCTCATCATAGACTTTTTCAAGTGCCTCTTTGTCTTTGGGGTTGTAGGCTTTGGTATGGTTCGCTTTGGCGATAATTTTCATCATATTGCTGTTGCTTTTGTCAATAATTATGGTGTAGATTTTAATGCCATACTTTTTAGCAAGTTTAAGAGCAATGGGCAGAGGAGTCTTGCTTGATGAGTCCTCCCCATCACTCAGAAGTATGATGATTTTACTCCTACTTTGGCTCTCTTTTAGCAGTTTAATCGAAGAGATAATCGCATCGACAAGGGCTGTACTTTTGCCTAGAACGCCTATGGTTAACCCTTGTACAAGCTGAGCTTGTGGCTTTTTGTCAAAACTAAGAGGGGAGAGAATGCTACTATGCGTACCAAAGGCAACCAGACCAATACGGTCGTTGGAACGTCTTTTCATAAATGTATTGACCACCTCTTTAACCACCTCTAAACGACTCTTTTTGTACGTTTTGGCATCAAACCCATACATACTCATTGAACCACTGGTGTCAAGTGCCAAAACAATATCTATGGCATCTCTCTTAATACTTTTTTGAGGTGCATAGACCACAGGGTCGGCTAAGGTTAAAATGGCAAAGAGTATCATCATATATTTTAAAATTTTTGGTAAGTTTTTTGAGGGTACTTTGGTTTGCTGGTAGAGTTGTAGATGAGGAAAGTAGTAGGCATCCTCTTTGGACGATTTAAAGTGGTTTAGCAAGAGAAACAGAGGAATAAACAAAAGAAAAAGTGGGCTATGAAAGGCGAAGGTATTAAACATTGGTATCTCTTAGGTGTTCTAAAAGTTCATTAAACTCATCTGCTAACTTTTGAGGAAGAGGCATGGTATCTTTGGTATATTTATAGGGTTCTAGTTTCTCTTTTAGTGCTATAAATTTACTTTTTAGTTTCTCCTCTTTAGAGAGAACCTCTCCATAGTAAGAGAGTTGAAATGCTGTTTTTTTAGCATCGTTAAAATTGCATAACTCTAAGATTTGAAAAGGGGTGAGGGGCTTTTTTCGTTTTTTATAAAGGTATCTAAACAGAAGAAGCAAAACCACGAACAATAGCCCAAAAATATACAAAAAAGTAGCGTCACTCATCTCTATTGGGGGTAAAATGTCGTGCAGTGGCATAGGCTTTTAATCCATTTTGATGGTGGTAAGAAGTGTCTCTATAATATCATCCACCAAAATCTCTTCGGCTTGTGCTTCATAGGAGAGAACAATACGGTGTCTTAGTACATTTTTAACACATAACGCAATGTCTATGGGGGAGACAGCCTCTTTTCCTCGAATGTAGGCAGATGCTTTGACAGCTTTGAGTAGGTCAATGGTCGCTCTAGGACTTGCTCCGTAACTAATGCTCTTTGCTAATGAATCAAGATGGTATTTACGTGGTTCTCTTGTGGCAAAAATAAGCTTGACAATGTAGCTAACCAGAGCATCATCAATGTAGATGGCTTCCACCTCTTTTTGCATCGCTTTTAAATCCTCTTCGTTGAGTATCTGATGGATGGGTTCAAAGCTGTTAGAGGCTGATTTCTTGGCAATCTCAAACTCTTCAAGTTCGCTGTTGTAGCCGACAATAATTTTGAGCATAAATCGGTCAAGTTGTGCTTGGGGAAGAACATATGTTCCCTCTTCATCTATGGGGTTCTGTGTTGCAAGGACAAAAAAAGGTTCATCTACTTTAAAGGTATGGTCGCCAATGGTTACCTGTCGCTCCTGCATCACTTCAAGTAGAGCTGACTGAACCTTGGCAGAGGAACGGTTAATTTCGTCACACAAAAGTAAGTGGGTAAAGACTGACCCTTTTTTGAGCTGAAACTCTTCAGTTTTTGGGTTGTAAATTTCTGAGCCTGTAATGTCGGTGGGGAGTAAATCAGGGGTAAACTGTATACGCTTAAACTCTAAGCCAAGCGTTTGGGCTAAGGCGTTTACAGCTTTGGTTTTGGCAAGACCAGGAAGCCCCTCAAGCAGAACATGACCTTGTGATAGAACTCCTATTAACATGGCATCTATCATCTCTGTATGACCAATAATATGTTTTGATATTTCCGATTTGAGTTGTTTAATTGTATCGTTCATAAGAGAGTATAGCATTGAAGTGTAAAAAATATGTAAAATTAGTATATAAAAAATTTACACTTTATTTATAATTTATTGTTATGATACGCTCAATTAAATTAAAAGGTATTCTTTATGAAATATTTTATTATAGTACTCCTCTCATACTCCTCTGCATTTGCTTTTGACTACCATTTAGAACCTAAAAAAGTTACACAGAGTATCTACTGTTTCTTTGGAGGCTTAGAAAAAATTGCCAAAGAGAATGGAGGTAATGTGGTTAACAGCTGTTATGTTAAAACTAAAAAAAGTTTTATAGTAATCGACAGTGGTCCCACTTCTGCCTACGCAAAACAAGCTTATGATGCAATGCAAAAAATAGCCAAACTTCCTGTAACCTATGTCATTAACACCCATGACCATGATGACCATTGGTTAGGGAATAGTTTCTACAAAAGTAAAGGGGCTGTGCTGATAGGGTCTCAGACTTATAAAGAGAATGTTACATCTGAAATGGAGACCCGAATGTTACGCATTTTGGGAGAAAAACTTTTTGGTCAAACCAAAATTGTTAAGCTGGACAAGGTGGTGGAAGAGAAGCTCACGCTAACTGTTGATGGAGAAAAGTTTGAGATTAGCCAACCCATCTCTATGGCACATACCCAAGGGGACTTGGTTGTCTATTTCCCCTCTCAAAAAGCTCTTTTTGTAGGAGATTTGGTCTTTAATGGCAGGTTGACTTCTTTGCGAGATGGTTCTATTTTAGGTTCACTAGAGGCGTTGGATGTGATTGATGGCTATCATGCTAAAACCATTATTACAGGGCATGGTCATCAAACTGATGAGAATACTACTCATGAGTTTAGAGACTATTTAACACAAATTAAAGAGCAAGTTTTAGAAGCACAAGATAACGATGTTGGAATGGAGCAGATAACCCAAAAAGTCAAAATGCCTAATTTTAAAAAATTAAAACTGTATGACGAACTCTATAAACGAACAGTGTTAGATGCTTATAAGGAGTTGGAGATGATGGAAGATGAAGAGGATGATGAATAAGAGTAGGGTAACCCAAATGGGTTACCCAAAAGTTAAACAGAGTGCTTAACTTAAAAGGGAGGATTAAAGTCCTGAAATATAAGTAGCAACTGCTTTAATGTCAGCATCGCTCATAGAAGCAACTTGACCTTTCATTAATGCACCCATACCAGCTACATTAAGTGTACCAGCTTTGTAACCAGCAATTTTTGTCTCTAAGTCAGCTGCTGCTTGACCAGCGATAACTGCTGATTTACCAAGAGCTTGAGTATGACCATCAGCACCATGACAACCAGCACATTTAGCGAAAAGTGCTTTACCATCAGGTCCAGACTCTGTTGCTGCTGCTACGGCTGCTGTTGCTGCTGTCGCTGCACTTGCTGCTGCTGCTTTAGCTGAGTCTACTGCTGAGCTTGCACTCTCTTTAGCTGCATCAACGGCTGCTGTTGCTTTTTCTGTAACTTCAGCTGCTGCTGATTTAGCTGCGTCAACTGCTGCTGTTGCTTTTTCAGCTACAGCTTCTTTTGTCTTCTCAACAGCTACGGCAGCTGCTTCTTTAGCTTCTGTTGCAGCTGATTTTGTTTCAGCAGCAGCTTTTTCTGCTTTCTCTTTCATCGCTCCACCACATTTACCTTCTCCACATTTCATTGCAGACTCTGCTTTGTGTTCAGTTGTTGCTGTTGCGTGTTCTGTTGATGCTTTAGCCTCTGCACCAGTTGATGAATTTCCACATCCTACTAGAAGTAATGATGCTGCTACGATAGATAAAACTGTAAGTTTTTTCATGTTGTATGTCCTTTTGATTTAAAATATGCAGAAGTATACTATACTTTTTTAGGATTTTCCATTAATTTATGGTTAAGTAATTCTTCCCATAATTTAGGATTTGACCACTCATTTTGAATCTCTTTAGAGAATGTAATATTTTCTAAGCTTATAATTCCCATAAGCTCACTATATGCATCCTCCTTAAAGCCTTGTGCATACCCTGTCTCTGTCTCATGGACAATAATACTCTGAAGTGTTACATTTCGTTCACCATTGACCATATTTGTACACTTTAAGACACGTTCAACCATTAGGAAGATGACACGAGAAAATTGTTCAGCAGAGGGTGAGACAGGTAACTCCACCCAACGCTGTGAATGTTTTTTCATATCATTAATATAGGAAATATCATCTTCTGACCACAAGGTAATGGCATGGTCAAAAGATTCAATAAGTTCCTTTATGTAACGTTTTGTTAAGCCAAAGTCATAAACCATCTGTCCATTGTCCAGATAGTTAGATTCTAAAAGCACCTCAATCTTGTAGGAGTGACCATGAATATTGAGTGAACACTTCTGTGTGGAGCAACCACGCACAATGTGGGCGTTTTCAAATTTAAACAGTTTTCTAATTATCATGGATGCTCCTTAAAAGACTATCTGCCCATCTTGTTGCATACGGTGCATAATATCTTTGGCTTTTTGGTGTCCTTGAAAAGAGGCTTTTCGACACCACTCCAACGCTTTCTCTTGGCTCTCTTCGCATCCTAATCCTTGGTCATACATTGCCCCTAGGTTAAACTGCCCCTCTGGAGAGTTTCGCATCGCTGCTTGTTTAAAGAGAATGTAGGCTTTTTTGTGACTCTGCTCAACGCCCATTCCCTCTTTAAAGAGGACACCAAGGTTGTTAAATGCCTCGGCATTGCCCCGTTTGGCAGCCTCTTCATACCAAAAGGCAGCTTCGGAGTAGTTCTGTTTACACCCTTCGCCATTTTCAAACATGAGTGCCACATCAAACTGTGCTTGGGGCATATTTTTAATGGCAGCTTTGAGGTAGTAGGCATGGGCTTTGACGGAATCTTTCTCAACCCCTAACCCTCTAAAGTAGAGCATTCCTAAGTTATAAGCAGATGAGTGTTCCCCTGCATCGGAAGCTTTTTGGTAGTACTCAATGGCTGTGGCATAGTTCTGCTCCACCCCAAACCCATTGTGGTAGAGGTAGCCCACAGTCGCCAGTGAGGTTAAATCTCCTTGACCAGCAAGGTAACTGTAAAGTTCTAATGCTTTCTCATACTCTTTGGCATTAAACAATGCGAGTGCTTCTGCTTGTAATTCTCTGTTTGGCATGGTTGAAACCCTTTGTTTTCTATATTTTTGGATTATATAGAGATAACCTTAAAAGGGTATTTTATACCCCTTGGGTCGTGTCAAATACCCGAATATGCAGTCGGTCGCTATAGTTAAAGCCATGTTGCATACAGAACTCAAAAACAGCTCGGTCATTGTGCCAAATATTGGCTCGGCTCTCCCCCACAGGCATACAGTAGATGGTAGGGTTCTCAAAGACAGAAGTGATGGTATCTATCTCTTCAAAGGCTGTTGTTTGGGTCAGTTTCTTGTCAATGGTAAACTTGAAAAAACTCTCTTTGGAGTGGTTAACCATCTGAGCAATGGCAGAGGGTTTGATGCGTCGCTGTTCAGGTTCACCCGAGTTGGCAAGTTTGATGGAGAGGGCAAAAATGGTCTCTTTGTAGATGGGGTAGCGTTCAAAATCTATCTCCACCGTGCCGTTGGTCTCAAAAGTAATCTGAATACCTTGCTCCACCAACCATATAATGAGGGCATAAAAGGTGGCATCTTTGTAGTAGAGCAGGGGTTCACCCCCCGTAATGACCACGTTGGGCAGATAGCCAATGGTCGTAAACTCTTTATGCAGTTCCTCAATGAGTGGTTCAACATTTTCCACCTTTTGCCACGAAGAGGCAAAGTGGGAGTCCACAGCAAAATAGGTATCACACCCCATCTGCTCGACCCCTTCAACACTATACGATGCTCCAAACCCTTGACACGTAAGGTTACATCCTCCCGTGCGTAAAAAGTACGACGGTACGCCTGCATATTTCCCCTCTCCTTGGATGGAGAAGAACTGTTCGGTTAGGTAGAACATTATTCGTTTATATCCTTTTTTGTATTTTTCTTAAATTCCAGAAGCTTTTTAATAATATTCATTTCACCCTCATTTTTTCCAAAAAGAACACTCCTCAACTCTTCAAATTTTTTTAATGACATTGCTTTTATATGAGCATGCTCATTTCGTAGTTTTGATACTTTTTCAATAAGTGAAACCAATTCATCTTCTACAAATAGTTTAGACGTTTTATTAGAAGAAAAAAAGTTATTAAAGAACTGATTTAACGTATTGCTATCCAAACAAAGAGTTCTAATTCCACCAAGCATTATTCCTTGTAATTTAAGTTCATTATCTATTTCAGTTTTATTCAATATCACATTATTTCCATGCTCTATTCGTTGAGAAACTTTTTGATTTGGT
>Ga0256827_10003364_pt1 | contig 10153 bp, 9 predicted proteins | sample CV84metaG_FD_185977 | JGI IMG/M metagenome (GOLD analysis project Ga0256827, IMG submission 185977) | Hydrothermal vent microbial communities from East Pacific Rise, Pacific Ocean - CV84 | ecosystem: Environmental > Aquatic > Marine > Hydrothermal vents | place: Pacific Ocean: East Pacific Rise...
AGAAAGGGTAGAAAATGCTTAAAAATAAAACAATTAATTTAAAAGTTGTAGAGAAAGTTGCATATAATATATCTCAATGGGAAGCAAATTAATAAATTTGCAAAAAACACCACAATGATAAATGTTTGTGGTGTTTTTTGCAAAATTGGCTGAAAGCAAGACAAAAAACTGCACCTTTATTAATAAAAGAAATGATCTTTTTAAGAGATAATTCCTAGCCAAAAAAATATTTATTCTTAAGTTTTAAGCATATGAAAATTTATACTAAATTTGGGGTGAAAGTTTTTTAAAGTAGTTAGGTGCAATTAGATACAATTGTTGTTATATTTAGGCAAAACCAAATCGTTACCACTATTTTTTGACGCTTCTATCGCATTGATTATAAGATTGATATGAAAATATTCATGCTCCTGTCTGGATCACTTTTCAAAAATGCAATAGAACGCAAAAAATTACAAACGCTTGAATTATAGATATTTAGGCGTTTTTTTGTTATAGCGAATAAAGTATAATTTAAAAAAAAATGGGGGCAACGTAAATTTGGATCAATTAGCTCAAAAAGATAGTATATTTAGCTCATTATCTATGATTTTCTGAGCCGTATTTTACTTCTAAATGAGCTGCAAATATTTAATCTGTTCATTTATTGACATTTTATATAGGTAAGATAATCACATATAGGTGTTTAATTAAATCAAATCCAACGAAAAGCCCCTTTCATCAACTGAATTTCATTTCTTGAGATATTAATTTTCTTAGCTTCATTCTCCCATTCACTTACTACAGAAGAAACTTCTTTTATTATTGCATTCATAGCTGTATTATTCAATAGAAAATAATCACCTACGCTTTTTGCTAATTCAAAATCAAGGGCATTGCTTTCCATATCAATATTTAATGCCAAACCATCTTTATCAATTGAAGGATTAATATCATAAGCAGGAGAAAGTCGCCAACCTTTTTCCTCCAATAAGAAACCATGATTCCTCAAATGATCATCTGTATTAGAAATAGCAATATTAAATACAATTCTTTTCCATAATTGACTTAAGTCTGATTTGATATTTGAGCTTGCAAACTGTATAAATTCAGCTAATTCTAAATAACTTGCTACATCATCACGCAAATCAATTTCAGTATGCCCTGTCATGCACATTGCTGATGCAAAATGTACTCTTTCTCCATTTTGTCTATCAAATCGTTTGGTGAAAAATGTATGATAATTACCCAATATCTTTTCACTCTTTGAATCTGCCATTTCAATACCAGATTTAACAGCTAATCTATAAGCTAATAATTCCCATAAAGCTTTATCTATCACATCATTTTTGGCAGGAAACTTAGCAATCCAAGGATGTTTCTTATCATCTAAGATATTAGCCTTAGGTCTTGCTCCTCCCAATGATGAACCAGGAGCTATTATTACCTTTAAATAATCAAATACATTTTTACTATCAGTATCTGAATCAAAAACTTGAGCACTATATTGGAGTTCTCTTACTGATGACCATGGTGGGGTTGGAAACTCAGTACTATTATCTAAAAAAGGCCCATCTTTATCAAGCTTGAATCTTAGTGCACCCATTCTGCTTTCATCATATACTCCAAGTAAGAAATCAACTTCATTTAAAGCTCGGGATTTAATATCAGAATTAATTACCTTTAATGCAGCCCTTCTCTTCATTAAAGTTCTTCCCCAAGTATCGGGCATTGAATCCATAAACATTCCGAAATTTCCCTTAGTATTTGGATATTGCATTCCAGAGTACCAACTAATATCAGGATCTAGCAATAATTGATTATTTGACAATAACCAATCCTTATCATACTCAAAACTAAAGGACATCCTACCTTTAATTTGTTGTGCATCTAAAATACCCATTAAAACAGGCTTATTCATACCTAACCAATGAGCATAAACATATATTTTGTTTTGCTTAGTCATGATGTTTCTTTATTAATTCAATATCCTGCAACTTTCTTCCAAGCACATCATCTGCAGCTAGTTTATAAAAATCTTCATGTAAATTTAATGTCCTTAATACATTAAAAAGTGCCCCTATGGAAACGCTTGGACTACCTTTCTCAAGTAAGTATAAGGTGTTTCGTGAAATCCTTGATCTTTCTGCTACTTGAATAGCAGTAAGCTTTCTCCTCTTTCTTGCTAGTTTTATATTCTCACCCATACGATCCAATATTTTTTGATGCTGTGGAAATACTATCTGCTTCTTTAATGTCATAACTTATATTTTTGTACTATATTATTTGCAAATATAGTTAATTTGTTTGCAATATAGTACATTTAATTGTTTTACAATAATATTCTTAATTATTAATACTGTTGTAATAGGTCACAAAACATGATTTTAGATTACAATTCGCGATTCGCGAAATTTGCAAAAAACACCACAATGATAAATGTTTGTGGTGTTTTTTGCAAAACTTAGATTAATGAATGGCATAAGATAGTATCTCTTTGGAAAAACGATTTAGTTTTTGTGATGTTGTGATTATCTTATGGTATTAATCTTAATTGTACTAAATAACGAGACAAGTTATTCTTTAATTTTTTGATAAAATATCTTCCCCATTAACAACAGTCCTATAAAAACAAAAACAGCAAAAAATAAACTACTAAAAGCAAGTTGCATACCACCGGATAAGATATGACCACTTGTGCAACCTCCTGCCATTCTTGCGCCAAAAATCAAAATAAATCCACCGATAAACGCCCAAATTGCTCTATTTACATTTGAGTTTCCTTTTCGCTTTTCCCAATTCTTGTGAATTAGTGTAAGTTTAAAATCATTTTTAATTAATGATATTGCCAATCCTGCAGCAAACGCACCAAATAAGAATATCATTTCCCAATTCCCCGGTGTTTTAATTTTATTGAAATAATCGTTATTTGTAAGTCCTGTAAATAAATCAGCAACATAAGGGAAAGTTGTAGAAGCTCCTATTGGTCGGTTAGTGACTCCCTTTGAAAAAACAATAATATTTAATATTGCCAAGGCAACACCGGAAAATATCCACTTTTTACTTTTATCCTTATCTTTTTTATGCAAGTAAAATGCTGAAAAAATAAAAGATCCACCAATAATAAAAAGAAGCACAAAGAACAAACTATTTGTTCCGACCAATGAATTTAATGATATTTTTCCTAAGTTTGGTCCAAGAATTGGACTAATAAAAGGTAAAACCAAAGTATAAAATACACCTCCAAATAAACCTCCTAAAATGCCAATTACTGCATCTAAAGAACCTTCACCTGCTGAAATTGCTAATGTACCTGGGCAATATCCTAAAATTGCCATACCTGAACCAAAAATCAATCCTCCAAGAATTAATCCTCCTACAACAAATGGTTTAACGTGATAACTAGCAAAGCCCATTGCTATTTCTACATTCAATAATATTGCTCCAATACCAATGGCAATCGCTATTGCTTTTGCTACCGCAAAATTCTCTCTTAATGCTAATCCGCTGATTACATTGTATTTATTCAGACCTGCATACTGTAAAACTGCTCCAAATAAAAATCCTAAAATTAAAATAGTAATAGTCATAGTTCCTCCTTTTTTATATTAAATTTTCAAAACAAAGGTATGGGTGTCTGGTTGACTAATGAATAACTCTTTTGATGCTTTTGAAAAGCTTAAATTCTCGGCAACTTTTATAAATACTTTATCTCTGTAATCCATTTATTATCAATATTTATATTTATTAAAATATCATCGAGTCAAATCCAATATTCCATTAATAATTGTAAGTGGATGCGAGGGGTTTCCTGGAATAAACAAATCAACTTTTATATCTTCTAAAATGCTTCGGTTAATTGCTTTACTATCGGCAAAAAGACCTCCACTAATGGCATCAATACCGCAAAGAACAAATATTTTTGGTTCAGGAATGGCATCATAAGCAATGCGCAAAGGCTCCGCCATATTTTCTGTAATTGGTCCTGTAACTACAATGCCATCAGCATGGCGTGGAGAGGCGGTAAACTCTATACCGTATCTACCCATATCAAAATTGGCATTTCCTGCTGCTCCTAATTCTGTTTCGCAAGAATTATCGCCACCGGCTGACACTTGTCGCAGTTTTAAGGACTTACCAAAAGTTTTTCTTATACCGCTTCTAATCTTATCTTTATCTAAAGAAATATTGTTTGTGTCACCTTCTTTTACAATTAAATTTTCTCTTATGTTTGATGATGTTTTATAATCTTGTGTAAATTTAATTTTCTCAGGAAAAGCAAAAGCACATTCGCCACAAAAAGCACATTTGCCCATATCTAAGCTTACAGGATTAACCGATATTGCATCCAAAGGACAAATATCTGCTAATGCTTGTTCATCAATTTTTGCAGTAGATATTTCCGGTCTGCCACGAAAAGGGGCACGCAATTTCACATTACGCAAATCAGGAATATACTGTTTGCCATTATGTTTTATTACTTTAATTTCTTTTATCATCTCTAAATTTTATAAATCTTGGCCACAATAACTTAAATTATAGCTTTTATTATTGATAGGGAAATCGGATATTTCCACATTTCTTAAAGACAATTCCAAAGCTTTCCAATTATGCATTGATGGGTCTTTAATTTTGTAATATTTTAATTTACCTTTTTTATCAGTTATAGCACAATGGCAAACTTCTCCACGCCAAGCTTCATTAACCGAAATACTTAATTTATTGGCTTGTAAGTCTAAATTATAGTTTGACTTTTCAGTTTTTGACACATCAAAAGTATAGTTATTCATTACATTTCTTATCCACTCTATAGACTTACGTATCTCTTTTTTCTTCAACAGAAAACGAGCAAAAACATCACCTTTTTTAACGGTAATAGTTTTGTAAGGAAATTTCTGATAAGCAATATTGGGGTGCGAAACTCTAATATCTCTTTCAATATCAGACATACGAGCAGATAAGCCCACTGTGCCAATTAATTGTGCTTGTTTTTGTGTAACTGTTCCAACATAATCAAAACGATTTTGAACGCTTGGCAAACGATATGTTAAATCAGCCATTTCTTCAAATTGAGTTTCAAATTTGGCTAAAACATCAAGCAGCTCTTTTTTTAATTCTTCGGTAAAAGGAAAATGTGTCCCCCCTATTCTTACCAAACTCTTTCCAAAACGATTACCACACCAAAATTGTGTAAAATTGATTATTGCTGTTCGCAAAATTCCAAAAACATTTGCTCCCAAATGATATGCTGCATCAACACATAAAGCACCAATATCGCCTGTATGCATAGCTATTCTTTCCAACTCCATTGCCAATGCTCGCTCTATTTGGGTTTGTTCTGTAACTTGTTTATTGGCAAGAGATTCAATAGTTTGAACAAAAGTGCTTGTGTGAGCTGTAACTGTATCGCCAGCAATATTTTCGGCTAATAAATTACGTTGCAAATTTTGTTTTTTATCCAAAAAAAGTTGTTCAACACCTCTGTGCTGCCAACCCAATTGAATTTCGAGATGTAACACATTTTCACCATTGCAGATAAACCTAAAATGTCCGGGTTCAATAATTCCTGCATGAATAGGACCAACACCTACTTCGTGCAGTTCCTCGCTTTTTATGGAATAAAAAGGATAATCGTTTATTTGTAGATTTTTATTAGCTCTATTATGTGCAAATCTAATAGGTTTTAGCCAAGGGTGATTAGTGAAATTAATTCCAAAGTTTTCGTGTATCTCTCTTTCAAAAATATGTAAGGCAAAAATTTTCTCACTAAGCGATAGTAATTCTTTCCTTTCTGATGATTTTAAAATATGTGAGAGTAGAATAATATCGTGGTTTCTATCGTCGGCAATAGCCATAATAAAACGCAAATCATCATAATCACTGTAAGCAAAATAATTAAGACAATGATTTTCATTTTTGGTAAATAAATCTATTACGGTAGTATAAAAATCATCATAAGACAATGACGTAATATTATCTATATCTATAGATTGATTATTATTTATACGTGATATTTTCTGTCTTTCTATCATCATATCTTAATTTAAAACAGTAATTGCAGCATTAATTAAATCTGAAAAAAACAATGGTGAATCTATTCCCAGATAAATAACTAAACCAAATAAAACGAACTGCGAAATAGTTTCGTAAGGATTTGGTTTAATGTTTTCTACCAATAAATCATCGGAAATTTCGGCATACAAAAGATGAAAAGTTCGTTTTGCAATGGTATAAATAATTACACTCAAAAGAAAGAGTACAAAAATGGCTACAAAATAATTTGCATTAATAAACAATGCTTTAAAAATCAAAAATTCGCTAATAAATAAGCCCGATGGTGGAATTGCCAAAATTGAGAGAATACCTAAAATCATCATCAATGCTCCTAATGGATCTATCTTAAAATATTTACCAGTTTCTTTTATCCAAATAGATTTAAAATGATGACGAATATAACCCAGTTGATAAAACAAGCCTGCTTTTATGAGAGAATGAAAAATAAGATGCAGAATAGCTGCATAAAAACCTATTCCACCAACTGCCAAACCAATTACCACAAGTCCCATATGCTCCATTGATGAAAATGCCAAAAGTCTTTTAAGTCGTTTTACACGAGTAAGTTGAATTGCAGTTATCAATATAGAAACAACGCCAACAATCATTAAAATATGCTGAGCCCAAACAAAAGCCGAAGTTTTTGCTATTATTGTAAAAATTCTAAAAATTCCGATAAAGCCAACATTCACTAGTGCGGTTGACATTAGAGCATTTACAGGTGATGCAGCCATTGTTTTAGCATCAATAGCCACAGCATATAATGGAAAAATACTCATCTTAACTGAAAAACCTGTTAAGATTAAAATAAATGAGATTTTTACCCAGATTGGGTTCATATTTTGGGCAATTTCTAATAAGCTAGAATAGTTAAGATCGCTTACTCCGTTTTCGCTAGCAACTATACTTAAAAATAATATTCCTATAAATGCAATTGCAAGTCCAACCGATGATATAAATAAATATTTCCAAGTGGCTTCCATAGCATTTTTATCGCGAGAATGAAATATTAATATGGAAACAAACAAACTTGTTGCCTCAATGCTAACCCACAATAAAGCCATATTTTCAGTAAAATATGCACTTAGCATTGCTGTAATAAACATTATCAATGATGCAAAATACATCGCTTTTTGTTTCTCGCTATTGTTCTTTCGTTTTAAAAATAGAAAACTATGATAAAAGGATGCAATAGTTAGTATGCTTAAAATACCGGTCATTAATATACCTATAGCATCAAATTTATAATATAAACTATCCGTTTGATTTATATGTTGATACGAATAAGCAGTTAAAATTAAAAGACTTATAGAAAATATACTTAGTGATATAGTTGTTACTATTTTGTTCTTACTAACAAATACGAAAAAGCTTAATATAAAAGCTATTATTATAAATATAAAAATCATAGCTTTAATCCTTTAATTTTGATAATTGGTCTATTTCAATACTTTTGAAAGTATCGCCAATGTGATTAATAAATACGCCCAAAACAAGCACTCCCATAAGTACATCGAGCAATATTGCAAGGTTTACCATCATTGGCATAATATTACCAACAGCAAGAGATAATAGAAAAATCCCATTCTCAATTATCAGATAACCTACTACGTGAGAGAAAATATTTTTGTGTATAATAATAAAATAAATTCCGAACATAATTGATGCAAAAGCAACGGTGAAATATTTTGTATGTATTTGAGTACTATGTAAATTATTACTAATAATAAAACTCAGAATAAGTGTAATAACTACAACAATTATAGAATAGAAAACAGGTACAGAAGGTTCGTGTTCTCGTTTAAGATGATTGTGTTTACGAACTTTATTTAAAAATAATGGAACAATTAATGATTTCACTAAAATCGTTTCAACGAGAATAAATACAAAATCAAATAACTCTATAGTTTGTAAACTAAAAAACACCACTCCAAAAAGCATAAAACCTTGTATTGATAATAACCAAACAAACTTCTTCACTCTTTCAGATAGAGCAAAATAAATTAGCGTTACAGCATATAATATGATAAATAAATAGGTCATTTTAATTAAGTATTATTTTTTGAGTAATTATTAAAGCAGTTAAAAATACAACCACAGAAATAGCTGAAAGCATAATAATCCATTGTGGATTTTTTTCCATTTTATTGCGAGCTCTAAAAGCTTCTAAAATTCCGACAGTAATGGCAAATACAAATTGAATTGCAAAAAAAGTTATTATTTGCCAGTACCAAGTCCAAACGCTATGAATAATAAAATTAGAGATTAAACTTCCATAGATTGCAAATTTTAACCAAGTGCCAATATGAATAAGAGCTAAATCGAAACCACTATTATCCAAAACCATAACTTCATGAACCATAGTTAATTCAAGATGTGTTTTAGGGTCATCGACAGGCATTCGCGAATTTTCTACCATAGCAATATAAACCAAAACATAAATGGCTGCTATGCCTATAATATACGAGAGATTTGTACCTAAATTTAGATGCAAAAATAAATCGTGGAACGATATATTATTGGTAAATAAAGCTACCGAACCAGCAAGAATAAAAAATGCAGGTTCAACTAACATTGAATACAAAGCTTCTCTATTTGCTCCCATTCCTTCAAAACCGCTACCAGTATCCATTGCAGCAATAATCATCATAAATTTACCCATAGCTAATAAATAAGCGAAAAATACAAAATCACCCTCAAAAGATAATATTGCTTTTTGTGAACCAATAGGAATAAAAAATGTGGCCAACAGTATTGAAGAAAAATAGATTATAGGTGCCATTTTGAAAATTACAGAAGAAACAGGGCTATAAATTGCTCCTTTTTTGAATAGGCGAATTACATCGTAAACTGGCTGCAAAACTGATGGCATTTTACGAGCAGCAATTTTTGCTTTTACTTTGGTAATCACACCTACAAAAAATATTGCCGATACTAATATCAATAAAAAACTTATCATTTCTAAATCAAATTAAAGTAAGTAAGCAAAAACATAACTATTAAAAATACAAGTGCATACAATAAATAATGCTGAATTTTTCCAGTTTGAAATACAGCAATTTTATGAAACCATTTTATCAATATATTACTTGGAGTAGTTATTAAATTGTCTTCAAAAACATCGCTTGAATGTGTTTCAAAATCTTTCTCTTTTGGAAATATTTCTGTCTCATCAAATTCTGAAAATTCCTTTTTTACATTAACCAATTTAGATGATAATTGCACAAAATTATCGGCATAAGACGTAGCTGTATATTGATGCAATGCCGGGTTTGCTCCTGTATATCCACAGCCCCAAGTAGCACTTTGTTTTATAATATGTCGCTTTTGCTGCCAAGCTCGTAATAGCCAAATAATTCCAATAAAAACGATAAATATTCCTGATGATAAACTAATACTATTTAAAGTAGGAATAATAGTTTTAATTATTTCTGTATCAGTAGTAAATAGTGCGATTATTTGAGATAGTGGCTGCATAAATAGTATGGGAACAAATCCTATCAGAATAATCATAAAACCAATCATAAAATTTGGAATAAGCATTGATGAATTTACTTCTGTTGCTTGTTCTACCTTTGATGAACGCGCAGTACCAAGAAAAATAATACTAAAAACTTTAGTAAAGCAAAACAATGCTAATCCACCAATAATAGCCAAAGCTGCAAAGCTGAACATCAGAATTACATCTGTAAATAAACCTGCAGAATGTAGCGATTTAAATATTCCTGAATAAATTAAAAACTCCGAAATAAAGCCGTTAAAAGGAGGCAGCCCACTAATAGCTAATGCTCCAAGCAGAAAGAATAGTGCAGTTTTGGGCATTTTCTTAATTAATCCGCCAAGCTGTTCAATATTACGTGTATGTGTTTGTTTATAAACTGAGCCCGCAGTATAAAACAGTAAAGATTTAAATAGCGAGTGATTTAGAATATGTAATATTCCGCCACCAAAACCAAGCACTGTTAATATAGGAATATTCTCGGCTAATCCAATTGTTCCCATACCGATACCAATACCTATTATACCAATATTTTCGATACTGTGATAGGCTAATAATTTTTTTACATCGTGTTGAACAATGGCCAATGAAACACCTATTAAACCAGAAACTAAAGAAATA
>Ga0256827_10003365_pt1 | contig 10152 bp, 7 predicted proteins | sample CV84metaG_FD_185977 | JGI IMG/M metagenome (GOLD analysis project Ga0256827, IMG submission 185977) | Hydrothermal vent microbial communities from East Pacific Rise, Pacific Ocean - CV84 | ecosystem: Environmental > Aquatic > Marine > Hydrothermal vents | place: Pacific Ocean: East Pacific Rise...
AGGAGAGTGTGGTTTATGCGCCATTCCCCGAGTTTGTAGAGTCGCATGTGATAGAGAATAATTTCTCTTATCCGGTGTCGTTCAACGGAAAGATGAGATTTAAAATAGAGCTGCCAATCAATATGAATCCCAAAGAAGTGGAAGCGGCAGTTTTGGCTTTCCCCGATGCTCAGAAATGGTTGGACGGTAAACCTCCTAAAAAGGTAATCGTGGTTCCCAAACGAATAGTAAATATTGTGATTTAAGGAATATAGATTGTAAATTAAAAGCCAATCAGAATTAAATTATTAATTCTGATTGGCTTTTTTTTGTGTTTAGTAAGTAAAAACTTAGTAAGTAAAAACTTAGTAAGTAAAAACTTAGTAAGTAAAAACTTATATCTAAAGCAATTGGTAACGAGATGCTTACGGTTGTTTTTAAATAAAACAGAGCTAATGTAATAATACAAAAGCTCTGTTTTTTTATTGTTTCGGATATTTAGAATAAGTCATTTACCAACTCATCATCCGCAAAATTAGGGAGTGTTACTTTAAGTTCCGGTGTTTGTTTCATTGCGCGTTTGATAGCAAAAACAGCTTCTTCGTTACGAGCCCAGCTTCTGCGCGAAATACCATTGTTCACATCCCAGAAAAGCATGCTTCGTAAGCGTCTATCGGCATCATCGCTACCATCGAGTAACATACCAAATCCACCGTTAATCACTTCGCCCCAGCCAACGCCACCGCCATTGTGAATACTCACCCAAGTAGCGCCACGGAAAGCATCTCCAATCACGTTTTGAATGGCCATATCAGCAGTAAACGATGAGCCGTCGTAGATGTTTGAGGTTTCACGGAAAGGGCTGTCGGTACCGGATACATCGTGGTGATCGCGGCCCAGGACTACAGGTGCCGAGATTTTGCCTTCTTTAATAGCTTTATTAAAGGCGGCGGCAATCTTTATCCTTCCTTCGGCATCGGCATACAGGATACGAGCTTGCGAACCCACCACTAATTTATTCTCTTGTGCGCCTTTAATCCATTGGATGTTATCGGCCATTTGTCCCTGAATTTCTTTGGGACTATGTTCCATGATCTCGGATAATACCTCGCTGGCAATTTGGTCGGTGATTTTTAAATCCTTAGGGTCGTTTGAAGTACAGACCCAGCGGAAAGGACCAAACCCAAAATCAAAGAACATAGGGCCCATGATATCCTGAACATAACTGGGATATTTAAAAGCAGTTCCTTTGTCGTTCATCACATCGGCACCGGCACGGCTGGCTTCCAGAAGGAAAGCATTACCATAGTCGAAGAAATAGGTGCCACGAGCCGTGTGTTTATTAACGGCAGCAGCATGACGACGTAAGGTTTCCTGTACCTTCTCTTTAAAGAGCTTGGGTTCTTTCGCCATCATCTCATTAGATGCTTCGTACGACATACCTACAGGATAATAACCTCCGGCCCAGGGATTATGTAATGAGGTTTGATCGGAACCTAAATCTACATATACATTGGCTTCGGCAAACTTCTCCCAAACGTCTACAATATTTCCCTGATAGGCTATAGAGACCACTTCTTTATCTTTTTTGGCTTTATTAACTCTATCAACCAGTTCGTCAAGGTCAGTTATCACTTCATCTACCCAGCCCTGCGAATGGCGTGTATGTGTAGCTTTAGGGTTGATTTCGGCAGTGACCGAAATAACGCCGGCAATATTCCCTGCTTTGGGCTGTGCCCCTGACATACCACCTAATCCCGAGGTGAGGAAGAGTTTGCCGGCAAAAGGATTCTCTCCTTCTTTGGCTACTTTTCTGGCACCATTCATCACGGTGATAGTGGTTCCGTGAACAATGCCTTGTGGCCCGATATACATAAACGATCCCGCTGTCATCTGCCCGTATTGCGAAACGCCTAAGGCATTAAATTTCTCCCAGTCGTCGGGTTGGCTATAGTTAGGGATGACCATGCCGTTGGTAACTACCACCCGTGGCGCATCTTTATGCGAAGGGTATAAACCCATGGGATGACCCGAGTACATGGTAAGGGTTTGCTCATTGGTCATGGTGGCCAGGTATTGCATGGTGAGCAGATATTGTGCCCAGTTTTGGAAAACGGCACCATTGCCGCCATAGGTAATCAATTCGTGAGGATGTTGAGCCACAGCATAATCCAGGTTATTCATAATCATCAGCATAATAGCAGCGGCTTGCTTGCTTTTATGAGGGAAGTCATCAATATGTCGGGCATGGATGGCATAATCCGGACGAAAGCGGAACATATATATTCTGCCGTATTCTTTGAGTTCTTCGGCAAACTCTTTGGCTAAAACAGGATGGTGTTTTTTGGGGAAATACCGTAAAGCGTTTCTTAAAGCCAGCTTTTTTTCATCAACACTTAAAATATCCTTTCGTAAAGGAGCGTGGTTGATATTCTTATCATATTCTTTTTTGGCAGGTAATTCCGATGGAATGCCTTGTAATATTTGCTGTTTAAACTTTTCGATATCCATATCTGTGATTTTAAAAGATGAATTTGAATGCTATGTTTTAATTCTTTATAAAAAAGAGATGCAAAGGTACAAATTCGCATTAATTGATTGCTATGAATGAGAGGATAAATAATCATCTTTAAAAGAACTCAGCTTCATAAAAAAAGCTGCCCAAAAAATGAGCAGCTTAGCTAAATTAGTATTAGTAAAATTAAGGTGTAAAATTTATTTGATGAATTTTTGATTGATTGAAGCTCCATCATTTAATACTAATCTTAGGTGATAAACGCCATTGGGTAAATTGCTGGTTTCCATTTGGATTACAGATTTACCTTCTTGAGCATTTAAGGTTTTAGATTGAACAACTTGTCCCATCTGATTGTAAATATATATGTTAATTATGGTTTGTGTTTTTAGTGAAATCTCAAGAGAAGCCTGGTCTGACACAGGATTAGGATAAATGTTTCCTACTTCTTTTACAATAGATAATGCATTACCCTCAATTCCGGAAATCACACCGTTTGGCGTAATCTCTATGGAGATATCAGCAGTAGGGTTCTCCGAAGAAAGTGTTACTTGAGCAGGCTCTGTTGGCAGACCGGTTACTTCGGCGTAAACGGTATAAGTACCAAATTCGATATTACTGAAGTCGAAACTACCATTGTCTTCGCTATAGGTTACTTCTAATGCTTGATTATTTTCGTCAATAAGGAATAAGCTAAGTCCTGTATTTTCCAGCTGGCTTTTAAAGCCTTCGCCAACAACATCACCGTTGATAATACCTTCGCCGGCATTTGTACCTGCTGCCTGAACTAAATTGATGTCCGAAGGTCCGTTGGTATTGCTTGGTGTTATGATGGTGGCATCTTCCCAGAAAATAACATCGCCATAATAAGTAGGTAAGTGTGTCTCGAAATAAGCAGATGTCTGATCAGGGAAAGCAACAACTAAGTAGTCGCCATCGGGGATGTTTTCAAACATATAACTTCCGTCGGGATTTACTGTAGTGATGCCAAACTCACACCAACCGTTATTTCCGGTGCTGTCGTTAACGGCAGTATGCATGATAACAAAACCATAATCTAATGGGTTACTATCGGCATAAACACTGCCAAAAATGGCGTACTCACCTGTGGGTTCTCCTACGTAAATAATTTGTGTAGAAGTAGCAGAACAAGTATCTCCGGTAAGGGTGTTAAGACTTACTTCGTATTCACCTTCCTCGGCATATTCGTGAGTTATTTCCATACCTGTTCCGGTTGATCCATCACCAAAGTCCCAGCTAAAGGTTGTGCTATTATCCATAGGGTATGCCATGCCAAAGAAGCTAAGGTTTAGGTCTTGAGCATCGTAATAAAAGAAATTCTGACAGTCGATAGTGTCGTTACCACCATTATCAAAATATATTGTTTGTGTTGAGCTGGCTGTGCAGTCATCACCCGAAACAGTATTAAGGGTTACTTCGTATTCACCTTCGGAGGCATATTCGTGAGTTACTTCCATGCCTGTACCGGCTGTTCCATCGCCAAATTCCCAAGTATAGATAGTGTTGTCATCCTGTGGGAAAGCCATGCCAAAGAAGTTAACTGTAAGCTCTTGAGTGTCGTAATAAAAGAAGTTCTGACAGTCGATAGTGTCGTTGCCGCCATTAGGGTCATAACAGATGCTAAAATCAAAGTTTAATTCATTATTACCAGGATAATAATACTGTGATTCAGTAAGTATTTCGTTACAACTTATCACGCTCACCGAAACCTCACCCTGTGTTAATGCATCAGGTAAGTTGATCTGATCGGAGAAATCTCCATTATCATCGGTTAATACTACATTGGTGTAAAAGAAGTTAATAGCAGAATCACCGGTAGTGATAAATACTTCATAAGAACTAACAGGGGTTTCGTCATCGGTTTGTACATTTCCTGTAATATTTAATTCCTCAGCATTTATTTGCAAAGAGAATCCTATCATTGCAGCAAAAAATAATAAATATTGTTTCATAATTTTTTAATTTTTATTTGTTTATTGTTTTATTATTCAAATATAAGCGGTTTTGCACTTATAAGACAGTTAATTATTTAAAGGTTGTCTTATGAACCAAAAAAAATTAATAATGTAAGAGTTTTATAGGTTTCTCACTTAAACCATCCTGAAGCTGAAGCAGTAGTAAACCCTTATGATAGTTATGTAAATTGATTTGAAGATAGTTGGTGCCCAAAGAAAGCTCGAAGTGTTCTTCGCCCACTAATTTACCCTCGATAGTGTGTATTTTTAAGTTTAATTGATGGATGTTATTGCTGTTTTCGTAACATAATATGCAATAATCGTTAGCCGGATTCGGAAATAGCTGCGATGGTGTCCTGAGATTTGTAGATTTAAAGTCATCGGCAATATAAGCCATCTTGCTATGGCTGTGAATACCGGTGATATCGCCTTTTATCACATAATGACCGGGGCTCAGGTTTACAAAACTATATTGCTTATTGCTGTCAGGATATTCAGAATCTATCAACTCATTTTCCATATTAAATAAATACACCACAGCATCTGATGTTTCTTCACGGCTGTTAAATAAATCGGAAACAGAACCAAATATTTTCCCGGCTTCATTTCTTTTGTTGTTTTTTTCAACTAAGTAAATATCTTCGCGGTAGGTATCCTGCTTTAAATCAATCACTTTCGCTTCTTCCCAATTGGTAGTATTGCCGGCATAGGTAGGCGCATAGTCGTTAAAATGAGTAGCGTTCTCCAAGAGCTGTGTTTTAACGATATAGCTGGCTTTTAGTTGTTCCGCAAACCAATAATAGCCCAGATAGTGATAATAATTCGTATCAATAAGATTTGTATTATCGCCATCAATTCTATATAAATAGGCTATGGCTGTATCTCCTGTTGAACCGGGGTTATTGAGTAAACTATCGCCAAAGAAAACCTGTCCTCCCAAATTAAAATACTCCGAGGTAGTGAGGTTTTTACAGGATATTTTTTTAAGCGAAGAGGTGTCGTTAAAGTGATACTCAGCTGTTAAACATACTTCATATTCTTTGTTTTGCTCCGGGAATACATGGCTGACTGTTTCTCTATTGGCAGGGGCCTGATGATCAAAATCCCAGTATACGTCATCGTAAATGCCTGCAATTGCAGATTCAAATACAAAGGTGTTTGCTACAGTATTATTGCTATCGAGTTGAAATGTAAAGTCGATATTCAGGGGAACATCTATTTGTACGTTCTTAATAATCTCGTCAGCACAGTTGTTGGCTGTTATTTTTAATTTCACCTCGTATGTTCTGTTTTCGGGGAAGGTATGGCTGGGGTTTTGTTCGTTAGAAAAACTACCACCATCATCTATATCATCAAAATCCCACTCTCGCACGATGTTGTTGCCTGTGGATTCGTCGGTAAAGTGTACAACATTGGGGCGTTCGTTGTCCATATTGAAACTGAAATCGGCTTTGCAGGTATCGGTACTTTCTATCCTGATGGTATTACAATAATAGTCGTTGCATTGATTAGCATAGATGCTCAGGCAGGTGAAATAGTCACCACTGGCAGCAAAAGTATGTGTTGGGTTGGTTTGTCTACTGGTGCTTCCATCCCCAAAGTCCCATAATACACTATCTATATCGCCCAGAGAGAGGTTGATATAAGCTATTTCGAATTCGTTCTCTGTCGTCTCGTATTCAAAGAGGGCGTTACAGTCGTTTGAAGCCTCTATCGATATATCTTCACAATAAACATCGAAACATTGCTTGGTAAATATCGCAAGACAAGTAGGATAATTGCCTTCGGAGGGGTATGTATGAACCGGATTTAAAAGCTTACTGGTGGTGCCATCGCCAAAGTCCCAGAGGACACTATCTATTTCGCCAAAGGATTGGTTCGTGAAGCTTATCTCAAAGTCATTCTCGGTGGTTTCATGTTCATAGAAAGCCAGACAATCGTCATTGGCGATTTCTCCAATCTCAACAATTTTATAGATCTCATCATAGCATGAATCGTTGTGTATCTGAAAGAAAACCAGATATACACCACTGTCGGCGTAGGTATGTACCGGATTAAGTTCTGTAGTGTAATAGCCGTCGCCAAAGTCCCAAAAACAATCATCGGGGAAGACATTGGACGTATTGGTGAATGTAACGGTGAGGCCCTGTATCTCGAACTCGAAATTGGCATGGCATTCCTCTTTAATGGCAAAGAGGTTCTGACTTAAAATACCTAAAGATATAATAAGGATGAGGGTTTTAATATGTTTTAAAGTATATAGCTTTTCCATGATTATCATCTTTAAAATTTAAACCTGATTCCTGTATGAAGACCAAATCCAAAGGGACCATGATTCCCGGAACCATCCCATTTGTATGGGGTTTTTAAATAGTAGTAGGCCTTGGGTTCTACTATTAGCCACCAGTTTTTATAAACCTTAATTTGGTTTTCTACGCCTATGCCTAAGGTGATGTATGAGTTTGTGGGAGCCGAACCGATGGGTTTATAGGTGATTTCGGTAATAGATTGAATGGTGGAAACAGGTAGGGTTTCCTGATAGTATTCCCATCCAAATTGTGCCGATAATCCTAAGGCCAATATATACGATTCCTTTTTTAATACCTCATAAGCTACTCTTATTGGTAAGACCACCCAGCGGTTTTTTTGTTTTTCCTCTATGAGCTCGGTATGGCTCACGGTATCGAAAGTAGGGACCATGGTGTAATGGATGATGATAGAATCGGGATTGTCGGGGATGATTTCGTAGTAGTCGATATCGTAATAATAGCCTACGCTGTCCATGGAGCTATAGTTTACCTGTATCGCTGCGTTGTTTTCTCCCCCTTGTATGCCAATACCTATGCCTGCTTCAAATCGTTTGTAATTGATGCCTCCATTAATGCTGAACATATTAGTTTGTGGGATGTATTCCTTAAAATTACCGGGCCAATGGTGTTGGTAATCAGCCGATATGGTATAAGTTGGACGTTCTATTAAAGGATTAGGACGTTTGTTCTCCTTTTTATTTTTCTTAAAACTATTTTTTCGGTTCTTTTTACTAACTCTTTGTTTTTCTTTTTTTGTTTTGGGTTTGTCAAATTTATAAGGCTTGGTTCTGCTGCTGATTTTTAATGGCGGAATATTTATGATACCGTCCTCGTAAATATAGATTGAGAAAAAGCCGGATCCTTCGAATGTTTTAGGTTCTAATTTGTTTAATTCTGTAGTATTTTTTTGAGTGGTTCGGTTTTTTGTTTTTGTTTGTGAGGCTGCTGCTGGCGATGAATATGCCAAAGCTGTTGGTGCAGTGGTTTTCTGAAGGTTTGAGGTTGAGGTGTTAAGGCTTTCTTCTGTTTTGGTTTGCTTATCCGGAGAACTTACCACAGCAAGCACGGCCTGGCTTTCTTTTTTAGCAGGCTCCTGAATATTATTTTCGTTAGGGATGGCATCGTCACGTTCTTCAATAAGTGCGAGGTCTTCAAATGCAGGCTCTTGGCTATTCTTTTCGGCCTGTTGATAGTTGATAGTAGAGGTGTTGCCAGCCGATGGCTGTACAATTTCGGTAGCCGATGAGGGTGTTGTTTTGCTGGCGGAAGTTTGTGTAGTTTCGGTGGCATCGTCATTGATAGTGATGTTTTTCTGTGCAGGCTTATCTTCAGCTTCTTCAATAACACTATTTGTTGCGATACTGTTCATTGTTGCAGTATTATTATTGAGGTTGAAATAAGTAGTGCCCGGAATTACCATGAGAGCTATTAGTCCGGAATACAGCCAATACTTACTGACATTGGAAAAATTCAAACGAATTAATTCCAATATGAGCAGGCGTCTGGAAATCTTTTTCCAAACACTTTGAGAAGGTTGTATCTCAAAATCATTTAGAGAACCTCTCAAAAAATCGTCCATATTATTTTTTTCTTTAGTCATTTCTTTGATAGCTTTAATGAGCCATTTTAAATTTTTCTTTTAGTTTTTTTCGTGCTTTAAACAATTGAGTTTTGGAAGTATTGACAGAGATATTTAGTTCTTCGGCAATTTCTTTATGCGTAAAACCTTCGAATACATACATATTCAAAACAATCTGATAACCTTCGGGTAATTCCTGTATGGATTTTATCACTAATTCGGGTGAGATGCCCGATTGGTAATCGGCTTGCTCATCAATATTTTGTTCATCTATTTGTAATTCATCAATATCTTCGTGGTAATAATGTTTCAGGTTCTTATGATAAGAATTAATCGCCGTATTTACCATTATTCGTTTCATCCAGGGCACCAGTGAGTTTGTTTTTTGCAGATCTCCTACTTTTTCAAAGATTTTAATAAAACCTTCCTGAAGAATGTCTTCAGCTTCAGCTTTTGATTTACTATATCTCATACATAAACTTAATAAAACCGGGGCATAATGCTCATATAGCACAGCCTGAGCTTTACGTTTACCCAATTTTAGGTCGTTTATGATGTTTTCTAATGCTATCATTCAATCAAATTCACAATTAAGACAAGCCTGAATAAAGGAAGTTGCTTAAGCGTGTATATTTTTATAAATTTTTCTTAAAAAGAGTTATTTATCTGCAAGATTATTAAAAAACAATCTTATTTTCATACTTTTGCGCCATGAAATTTTTTTATTTAGCTTTAGGAGGCAGTATAGGTGCCATATTACGATACCTGGTATCTTTATACTCCGTTAAATATATTGTTTGGGATTTGCCTGTGGGGACTCTGATAGTGAACCTCTTAGGTTCTTTCCTTATAGGATTGGCTTTTGTGCTTTTGGGTAGAGAACAAATAAGTTTTAACCCTAAGGTCTTTCTTTTTATTGGTCTCTTTGGAAGTTTTACTACTTTTTCTACTTTTATGTTCGAGACCAACGATTTATTAAAAAGCGGCATGATAAAATCGGCCTTTCTTTATATTACCCTCTCTAATGTTTTAGGTTTATTACTTGTTTATGCCGGCTTTGTAGTAGGAGAGCTTTTTGAGAAACAAGTGAAGCTATAAGCCATATTTGTTTGGCACCTTCCTGCTCATTGAACTAATAAAAAATGAAAGCGATACAAATAAAGGTAAAAGGAAAAGTACAAGGTGTTGGCTTTAGGTATTATACCAAGCAAAAAGCCGATGAATGTCAGCTCAGCGGATTTGTACAAAATAAAGTGGATGGCTCGGTGTATATCGAAGCTCAGGGCGAGGATGCTGATGTAGATACTTTTGCGGATTGGTGTCGCTTAGGCCCCGAATGGTCCCGAGTGGTAGAGTGTAAGATATCTGATATGCCGCTTGCCGACTTCACAAAATTCCGGATAAAGTAAAAATCCTTAATCTGTTGCTTTCACCGCATTTAAAATCTCTCGTTTTCCCGGAGGTCCGGGCTTCTTCTCAATAATAAACCCACAAGCTTTCAAGGCTCTCTTAATAATGCCTTTGGTGCTGTAAGTGGTTAATATACTGTTGGCTGTCATGGATTTATAAATCTTACGGAAGAGTTCTTCGTCCCATAAGTCGGGTTCCAGATCAGGATTAAAAGCATCGTGATACACCAAATTGAAACGGGTTTCTTTTAGTGGCACCTCCTGTATCTTTTGATCCATCTTGATAAAACGGAAGTTGTTATTCAAAAGAATTTCTTCTTTCCATTTGCTTTGATGTATACGATTAAAGGTGTTTTTCAAAGCATCGGTGCTATCAATCATGTGG